>Ga0172368_10000690_pt1 | contig 48086 bp, 57 predicted proteins | sample Lak11m_FD_114540 | JGI IMG/M metagenome (GOLD analysis project Ga0172368, IMG submission 114540) | Freshwater microbial communities from Kabuno Bay, South-Kivu, Congo - kab_022012_11m | ecosystem: Environmental > Aquatic > Freshwater > Lake | place: Democratic Republic of the Congo: South-Kivu... | reverse complement strand
CTGTTGATGGGAATATTGCTATGAACAAAAATATCAACAGTATATTTAAATTTATCAATAGTAAGAAGTTCATCGATGATGCGGTTTAGATATTGTAATTGTGTATCTCCATAATTGACAATAGCAACTAAAACCTTTTTCACAGGTTTTTTTCTTCTTAAGATTGTAAGGCCGTTATTGTTGGTAAATTCTTTATGGATATACCATTGTTTGCCTTCTTTACTGAGAAAGTCATTTACAGCATTTTTTAATCCTTGTTTTGGTTGCTTTTGTTTTTTTACTAAATCGCTGGCGTGATCATAAATTTGTTCATCTTTAAAGCCGAAAGTAGTTGTATCGTGAAGTACAATATATTCATTGACATTTTTATGATGGCGGTTTAGCTCTTCATATAATTGATTATAGGTGTGAAGCGTATCAATGAAAAGCATGTCAGTGTTAGCAATATCAATTTTGAGGGTATCGCCAATTAAGAAATTGTAGTTTAAATCAGCTTTAGCGGCACAATCAATGATGTTTTGCTTATCAGAAAAAAATCTATCTGTGATATCGTAAGAAATAAGACTAGCAGGCTTTGCATTTAATAAAGCCCAGGTTGAAACACCTGAGCGGACGCCGAATTCTATAACTGTTTTACCCTTTCCGGCATAAGTACAAAGCGTTTTTAGATGTTCATTTATATCAGATTTTACATTAATGAGGTCATTTACTTTTTCTTCTATGGTTCTAATTCCAATCATTATTCAATCAAACTTAAATCAGGTAATGTTTTCAGATATACATAAACGTCAAAGCTTCCTTCGTACCAGTCTTTAAGATTTGTTCTGCTAAGATTAGTATATATGTTAATGTTAGGATCGTTTGATGAAAACGTATTGAAGTTGTCTGCAATAACAGTATTAACAACATTTGTTATCAATGGAAGTCTTTCAGATCTGATTTTATTGATTGTAGTACCGGAGTAAGATAAAAATGCCTGAGTAATTTTATAAAACAGACTGTCAACGTACATGCCGGTAGGAATTGCATAATTAAAACGTGTTTTAGCAATATTTGAAGTGTCGGAATTGTTGAAGTCTTGAAAATCGACATTGCCGATTTTGACTCCATATTTAGAATAACCTTTTGTAATGATGTTTCCTGTACGGTAAATTCTTTCAACTTCAGATGAAATTAATTCTAGGGTTGTATCAACTGCAGGAGTTGCCGGTAAAGGAAATTCAAATGCTCTTATGTTGGAACTTGAGAATATTAAATGAAGGTTTTCGGCACTTACAATGGCATCAACATCACATAATTCAAAACGGATATCGTTTTCATCAATACCTGAATTATTTGTAAAAGAAACACCATAGTTTGATACTAAAGTACAATGATTAAAAGTAATATCGTTTTCAGATTTGCTTGAAAAAGAGAATATATTTTCATTAACTGCAGAAAAATAGCAATTATGAAAGTATCCGTTTAAATTGATGATGGTTCCAGTGTTTGTTCTGAAATTACAATTTTGATAAGCAACGGGATTAATAACATTAGTAAAATCACCCTTGATGATATTGCAATTCATTAAAAACAAATAACCATTACCTTCTCCGCCATCAGTAACATCTAATATTTCGCATTTGTTCAAACAAATAATTGTATCAGCAAGTATATTTATATTCTCAATTGTAAGATTATCAATAAGAATATCGAAAAATAAATCATAATCTTCTGCATAAGCAATGGAGCTAGATAAATTGCTTATGACAGTGCTTTTATTTCCAACAATGCGTATATATTGATTGCTGATTTCGATATCACCAACAGAACCAGCCGGCAAAATAATTTGCCAGAGGTTCTCGGATGATGGGGAACCATTGGCTATAATCCATGCAAGAGCAGAGGCATAAGTTTTAAAAATTTTTCTTTCTGCATTATCTGCAGCAAGGCCGAGATTTACATAAACAGTATTTGAATTTTGTATTGAGGAGCTGCCTCCTGTTCCAACTTGGCTTGTTTCCCCTAAATGATTTTTTGAACTTAAAACACCGTTTTCATCAGCAAAAAAATTAGTTTTACCTTCTTCTGGAGTAAAAACATTGCTGGCTGATTTATTTTTTATTTTAAACATATCTTTGAGTTTTTAAAATTATTATATTAAAAATTTTGCAATTGCAATCAACAAACCGGCTCCAATTGCAGGCAAAATAGATGTACCTGTGCCGGTTGTATCAGGTTTAATTTTATCAATGTTGGCCAAAATAAATTTTGAATTGACAATTATTATTTTTTCGTAATTGGGTCGGTTGTCTCCATTACCTTCCCAGATATATGGTGAATATGCTATTGCTTTGGCATACTTTGCATAATCAAAAGAAACGCTTGCTGCTGTTTTATAATTAGATGTTATAAGCCTGGCAAAGTCAAAAAAAGAATCTCTGTCTGATTTATAAATACGAAATTTCAGTTTTTTATTATCGCTATAACTCCAGGATCCATCAAAGTATTTATTCTTTGTTCCTGATCCTAAAGTTATACCAAAATGATTTTTTCTTACACGAGCACCGTAAGAACTTCCCCAGGCTCCCTCATGGGCTGCCTGTGCCATGATAATAACCGGATTGATTTTGTATTCTTTACCGGCTTCTACGGCTAAAGAATAAAATTTCTTTATGAAATTTATTTTATCAGAATTAGTCAAATTAGTCATTTTTCTTTCTTAATTTTTGTATTTGATCCTTTCCTTTTTGTGCGTAAGGTAATATCATAAAGAATAATGCTGCGGAACCTAAGATAATAAGAGGTGTTTTAAATTTTCCAAAAAGTCCACTGTTTTCGCCCTGTTCTTTTCCTGCATCAAAAGTATCATTAAGCTGCTGTTCAATTACCGGTTTAACAGAATCAATAACGCTATTGCTAACGCCATTTGCTTTTAATGCTTTTATTATTTCATCAAGAGACTGACCAGTGGTTTTACTCTTTTCCCTTGAATCTGACAGCCAGTTGTATAATTCATAGGATGCATAAGCTATTGCAGCAATAACAATTACACCTAATAAACTTATTCCATGTAAAAAGCCCTGGTAAGGTTTCACATTTTCACCGTAAGTTATTAGTAATTGCTTTGAAGTATCTTTAATTGCGATACCGGTTATGTCAATAACTTTTACAACTTCCTGCTTTTTTATTATTTCGTTATTTAAATCAATATACTGATTTTTCAGTTTTAATAATTTCTGAATATCACTTTGGTAATCATAGTCGGGATTAGCTTTGACCTTTCCACTTTTAATATTTAAAAGTATAAGATATGCTGATGTAAGTTTCAAATAAACACTTTTCTGATCAAGCAAAAGTTTGTTTAATTCTGACTGGCATTTTGAAATCATTTCTTTATTGTCAGCAACTGATGGCGTAGAAGGTGTTGTTTGCTTTTCAACTTTTTTAAACGTAACAACATCTCCGGCAATAAAACCGTATTTAACCGAACCAATAGGCTTTTCAAGTTTTATGTAATACCAGTTGTAACCATTTTTTTGAGTTTTGTAAAGAGCCATTACGGTACCGGCTTTTACATTAAGCTGTACTTTGGAAACAATTTTTGCATCAGTACCGGGTAATTGCCTGATATTAATTTCACCACTTTTAGGAAAAACTTCATAATCCTTGTATTTAGTGGTAATAAAATCTTTGATTGTTAATGCTGTTGCCATTTACTGATATTTTAAAAATGGGTTAAAGTAACTTTATGGACAATCTGCCCCGGAAACTTTAACCCATTTGTTTTCTAAACTTAAAAATTTAAATGCGGCCTAAGCCCTGGGTTTTCTTTTGTATCGCTTCCTTTTTCTTAGTATGCGTTACAATAGCTTTTTTCTTTGCTTCCCAGTCTTTCAGACTTTTTGCATTTTCTTTACGAACGGCATCGACCTTGTCTTCGTAGACCTCCCACGTTTTCAGGGGAGCAGAAGCCTTAGGCCTTTTCGGTAAACTTTTAAGTTTGGGCTTTTTTGGAGCTTTCATTTTAATTTAGTTTTGGTTAATATATTGATTTAGAGCAAACTCTTTGCTGCATTAAGAGCCATATTTTTAATTTCAGCATTGCTGCTGACCTTACAAATTGTTGAAAGCTCATTAATGTTTGTATTATTTATAATAGTACTAATCAGTTGCTTTACTTTTTCAGCATCAGCTTCTGAATATGGTACTTCAATTTCAATTTTAGTTTTCTTCGTTAGTTTTAATGCCATCGTTTTTTTTCTTTTCAATTATTTTAATAACTAGTTGATTGATTCCCTCAATGTCACTGGCTGATAATTTAGACTCAACAAGTACTTCTGCTACTTTTATAGCTGCCTTTTCTTCAGGTGTGTCATTTTCGTTATTTACTTCTGCCGGTTTTTCTTCATCATCTAAACCATCTATATTAGTATCTGCATCAATCCATCCTAATGTTTTTGCAATTTGCAAGCCTGCTTTCATTACGCCTTTTTTACTGGCTGATTTTGCAGCATTATAAACGTTTGAGTATTCTTTTGCAAGTCCTTTTAGCTCTTCCTCAGCTATTTTTTTATCATCGTAAAAAGCAGCCTTATCACGTTCAAATAATGCCTTTTCAAGTAATAATGCAGATTTCTGAGACATTAAGTCCATCATTTGCTCCATCTGATTTTTTGGAACATAACCCATCTGATCAAAATTTTGGTTTTGCCCCGGAATACCATTCAATGGTCTTTCAAATGATTGATCATTTAATTTAAAGATATAAGGTCCCAGAACTTGATCTTTATTTGATGTTGATGTAGGTCTTATAATTATTGAAAAAATAAGTCCTGGCACATCTTCATAAATTGATAGTTGACTTTGTAGTGCTTTTATTGATAATTCAATAGCGGTTTCATCTTTATCATCTTGCTTGATGTTTTCACCATTATAATTGCAAATGATATTACCCCTGCTGTAACGATCTTCTTGCATGAATAATTTCCAAAATGGACAATTATTACTTTTTATAAGATGTATTATTTGATCCTGTTTAAGCATCTTTATTATGAATTTGAAAATACATTACATGGCCGCTATAAATAGTTAAAGCCGGAAGCTTTATAAGTTCAAGTTTTGTTTGATGTTGAGAAATAAGCTTTGAATTTAATTGAATGCCTGAAGGATCTATTTCAGTAACTTCAAAAACATTTCTATCATAAATAACAGTACGCTCAGGACTTTCTAATGTTATTAAAGTACTCAGTGTCTGGTCTTGTGCCTGTGTTCTTGAAATGCAGATATTAAGACTATGAACAATAATAATATCTTTAGCTGGCATTAAAGGGAAATCAAGAATCTTAGCCACTTTATGCGTAACAGTAAAGTTTTTAAGCCCTGCTTCTATAATAGCTTTTTCAATAAAATATTTTAGCATTTTTTTATTATTTTTCTAATTCAAAAACAATGTCAACATCTGTAAGTGATGAAATGGCTTGTATCATTTCAACTTCAAATTTTATAACATTCCCTGACGCTTTAAAATCTAAAGGAAAGAAACGATCAGCATAGGGAACATTAACTGATTTTCTCAGCATCTTATGAATTAAGGTTTCAAGCAGATATTCGCCTGATGTTGACTTAATGCCAATACGAGCCTGAAAATCATAATCGCTGTTCATCCATATGCCTTTAACTTTTTTAAACCTTGAATTTAAAATATACTCAGAAGTTTCAAAAAGTGTATTGCCAGGAACAGCAGTAAAACGGATATGTTGATAATCAACTTTATTTTGATTAAGGTCAGAAATGCGCTCTAACCTTAAGTAAATGTCAAAATTATAAATAGACTCAGCTTGATCGCCTGCAATGATAATGTTTACATTTTCCCCTGCAGCTTTTGTGAAAAGAGGTTTAAAAGAATCTCTCATGAGTTCTTTACTCTCTTCAAGGCTTAAGCTAAAAAGTTTCACAGGTACAGGTGAATAAATCGTACCTGATGAATTGTCAATACCAATTTTAATATTATCAGCATAAGCCGGTGGGTTAATATCGTAGAAGTCTCCACCACCAGTGTAAAAAAGTGGATGTTCAACTAACATGATACCGGTGCATATCTGGTAACTTGGATCAAGTTGTACTTGAATTTCCCTGCGAAATGGATCGGCGCTGATGGGTTGATTAACTTTTACTAATTGGTATTTAATATTTTTCATGTAATCAATTTTAAAAAATTAAAAAAAAGGTCGGCCGGTTTAATGACCGACCTTTTAAAAACAAAAATTACAAACCTGATTATCTCAATTTTGTAGAATCACCAATGAATTTTACTTCAATGATGTCTGCATTTGATGAAGATGCCATTGTTCCGGCAAAGTGAATACGAACCTGAATTTCTTCTTTTTCTTTGATCAGCTTAGGAGCATTGAGGTTAAAGCCATTGGCTAAACTACCTACAACGTCTTTTTTTGGATCGCGGATAGAAGAAACAGGAATACGTAAAATTGAACGGCCACCAACAACCAGTTCTAATTCAGCGTTGAAAAGCGCTGGATCGTCTGTGTTGGTAATAGGTGCATACTGTGCTGTTTTTTCAGCAATACCACTGCCACGGTCGTAACCTAATTCAATACGTTCGAGCATGATGTTTTCACCATCATCCAAACGAGCTTTTGAAATGTTACATATACCAACTTCTTTTACAACGTTGTCCTGAAACAAATCAACCATACCGGCTGCCAGAGTGATAGGTCTGCGAATGTATTTTGCAACATCCGTAAACATGATTCTACCGGCTGCCCAGTTCTTTTTGGTTTCGAGTTCCAGATTTTCACTTTGTGCGGTAAGCAATCCCTGACCTTTGGTAAGGTTTTTTTCAACAATTGCTTTTTGTACATTTTGCGCAGCAAATGTATTTAAGGCTACTTTATTAACCGGAGTTAATGCAATGCCAGTTTTTCTTACTAATGCGCCTAATTCAACAGATTCAGATTCATCTTCGAATCCTAATAAAGCTTTTTCTATTGTGTTCATTTTTTTTTGATTTATTGGTTTTTAAATTTATTTATTTGCAAGTAATTTGAATTTTTGAAATTTTAGTTCATTGCCTTTCCGGCTAAGTCTTCTTTTGGCATTCCTTCAACAGGTTTTTCTTCATTTGCTGATGAATTAGCAGCTGCCTCTTCCTCTGCTTCACGTGCTGCTGCTTCCCAGTCAAACTGATTATCAGCATTAGCATTAACACTGTTTGATACTCCTGCTAAACCTATTTTTTCTTTTGTTTCTGCAGGAATGAAATCTTCGGCTGTTGTATCAAAACCTGAAACGGCAATACCTCTTCCGATGGCTGCAATATTTGGCTGATCAACAAAAGCTTCAACAACCATCCCTAAAACAATTTTAGCAGGTCCTACAACTTTTCTTAATTTTTCGTTAGTGATTTTTGGAGCCAGTTTGTTTGTAGCTGCTTTTGCTCCGAGGTAACTTACACCTGTTATACTGGAGTTAACCAATACAGGCACAGCATTCTTTTTAACTTCTTTGAAGTTTCTAAGTATTTTACTTTTCTTTGTTGACATTTTATTTAATATTAAAGGGTTTTTGAATTTATTTTTGATTTAACTTTTTTTTCTTGTCATTGCATAGATTAATGCCATTAATCCCAAGCCACCACCTACATATAATAAAGTATTGTCTTTCTTTTCGTCATCATTTTGATTTTGATTTGCATTGTCAATGTTTTCAGATTCAGGATTAAGAAGTGCTTTATTATATTCATCTTGTAATTCAGGAGAAATAATATCTTCTGATGGTGATGTTGTGTCTTCTTCTGCTTTCTTAAATGATATTCCTGATTCTTTTAACCATTTAACAAGTTGTAAAATAGGAGCCATAGCAACAGTGATGGCAGAAAGTGTAATTGGATCTCCAATACTTTGAATATCATCATAACCGCTAAGTCTTGAACCGGAACCTGATTTAGAAGCAGTTTTTGCAGGCGCAGGACTTCCAAATAATGCTTTTTTATTTTTACCTGATTTAATAGTTGCTATTAAATTTTCTTTCTTACCACCTACTTTTTCAAAGAAGTTTTCTGCTTTAGTAATAACTCCTTTTGCTTTAACTTGGTCAGCGGAAGTATAACCAGCTGTTTGAAGCTCAGCAGGTGTCATTAAGCCAATGTAAAGTCTTTTAGCAAGGTTTCTGAAATTTAATGATATGGCAGCCAGGAAACCATTACGCATTAATATTGTTGCAGGGTTGTAACGAACAATAGCTTTAACACCGGCCTTAACACCTTTAGCAATTTTATCGCCTACTTTTTTAACTGTTTCTTTTACTTTGTCTTTAACCTTTTTAAAGACATCTTTAAGCTTTCCTAATTCTTCAATATCAGAAGCGCCCAAACCATTAAATACAGGAACAGGTTTTCCATCTTCATAAACAATCTCAAAGCTAGTTAATCTTTTACCTACGGTAGCATCAAGAAATTTAACAGCTTCATTAGCAGCTTCCTCACTGATAAAAACAAATTCTCCATTTTTATCGATGTCATCAACCAATGGCATAATTTCCAAATAATGATTTCTGTCGGGGTGACCATTCATTAAAATCATAAACTGGAGCTTACGAATTTCTTTATAATTGTTTAAAGACTTTTGTCCCGTTTTGTTTACAGCAATCAGTTTTTCCTGATGGTCAATTAATTTTTGAGTGGTGGCATCTGCCGGCATTATTGCACCAAGTCCTTGAATACAATTATCAATACCGTTTAAAACTTCTATATTCATAATTTTTGCTTTAGTAATTCCTTTTGGGTGTTTATTAAATATGGTGCGCATTACAGGGTCTATCACTATACCGCCGCTGATGGCACCGCCGTTATGATCTCCAAGGTTGTAAGGCTTGTTTTGTAATGAGCTGCCTACAACACTGTAGATATGTCCGAACTGAGAATTATTATTGAATGCAACAACTGCCAATTTTGGTTTATAGCCCATCTGTAATAATATGCAGCTTGATAAAATTGCGAAACAATCACAATCAACACCGGTGTGTCTGTCTTTCCAAACACGGTTGGGGGTGCGCAATTGTTCGTAACCTGTTTTGTCAAGTTTATAAGCAATATTAGATGTGCAAAAATGCCATATATTAAAAGCTGATTGTTTTAATGTGTCTGCTTTTAAATGTGCTGCGATAGCTGCTGCCTGAAAGTTGTATTTGTTGATAACATCTGTTATCTGTCTTAATGTTTCAGTGATATCACCTTTAACCGGTGGAAAATCTGTTCCGGCACTACCAAATAAATGATCGTAACTGCTTAATAATTTATAGGTAGGTTTTAAGCCTGACACATCAGAATAAGTGTTCTGTTCTATAACTTCAACAGCGCCAAGTTCTTCAGAATTATTTTTTTTGTTAACAGTGTCGGAATCAGGATTTTTTGTTGTATCTTTGTCTTGTTCAAATGGAGAAAGAACAGGCACTTCTCCTCCGGGTTTCCGGTCATCCAGTGCTACGATCTTGGCTGATTTTTCATGAAAGAAAGCGGTTATTATTAATCGCTTTTCTTTTTTAAACCAAGATAGAGCTACAATTCCGCGAAAAAATTCAAATTGTAAAAGCACCCTTTCAGGATCTTCTACTGGTTCGGGAATGACTTCTCCTTTTTCAATAATTTTTTCTAAAAACTCAGCAATGTCAACACCTGCATATTTAAATTCATCTCCATGCTTTTCAATGATATGTTTTAATCCATAACCTTCATTAGTTTTTGAATTATTTTTACCCCAACAAATATCAATTTGTCCAATATCATCACGTTTAAATACTTTCAGACATTCACCATTTTTTATTTTCATAAGAAAGCGAATAGCATCAGCAGGTCTGTTTTCAAACTGATCGTAAACAGGTCCGAAAGCTCCGTGTGATATAGGTTTTATTTTTTCCATCAACCTTTTTTTAATGGGTAAACCTGATTGTACTGTGTAACAAAATCATTTACTTTGATGTTGCCAACCACCTTAACAGTTTCAGGCAGCTTACCAGATGTAAGTATTTTAAAAATGGGAATTGCCAGCGACCAGATAGAAATTTTAAGCGGTATTGTTTGCTTAGTGACAGCATTTTTAGCAACTGTTTTATTGAGTGCCTGTTCCCTGATAGAAGCAATCTTACTTTCACCAATAAGAATATCAAGAAAAATGTAGTCAAATTTCAAATCTTTATTTGTAGGGTTGGTATGTTTGAAACTTAAATCAAGATTTACATTGCTGCTTTTGATGCCCTTATAAGTAATGCCCTCAATTTCGCTGATCAGCTTATCACCGGCATTCTTTGTTTTTAATGCATCAACTAAATAATTGACACCCAGTACTGATGCAACTGCTGCTACAACTTTAAATATCATTTTTGATTAATTAAATGTTTTTACTCTTTTTATGATTGTATGCCATCTGCACCAGCAAGTCGCTCTGACTTTCTGAAATGGTTTCATCATTGTATAAATTGATAAGCATTAAACTGGCAAGCTTAAACAGAAACATTGCCCGATGGCTCTTTGTCAGACTACGCAAATGCTCAGTTAATTTATTAATAAGGTTAACATTAGAGGTAACAGGAGGAGCCAGATCGGGCAATAAAGTAAATACTGCTTTTCTGAAAGCCTTAAACATTAGCTTTATATACTCTTCTGTTTTACCGAGTAATTTTGCAAAATAACTTTCGTCTGCTTTTGTGTCTTTTAATTCTTCATTTTCAAGCAATGCTTTTATAGCTTCCAAGAAGCTTATAATAGGGAAAATATAATCTCTGAATATTCGGTACGTGCCCGAAATAATTAATTGAATGTAAAAAAGGATTTTTGCAAAAGCTTTCATGGCTGTAATTTTTTAGTTTTATTATTGATAAATAGAACACAATAATAATAATGACTAAAATTTGTCGTGGAAAGATTTACCTATTTTTACCTATTTTTACCTATTTTTACATACTTTGACAATAAGAAAGCCCAACAACTTTTCAGCTGTTGGGCTTAATTTTTTTATAAAATATTATTACTTCAATTAATTATACCTAATGCTTTTTTAATTTCTTCTATATTTACACCTTCATAACCTGCATATTCTTCAAAAGTAATTCTTTGTTCTTTCTTTTTACCCATACTGCTTTTCATAATTTGAAACTCACGCCAGCAGGATCTGTATTTATTACCTGTTAAAATACATAAATCTTTTACTGTTAAAAAAATTCTGTTTGTTTTCATATTCGGTATTGTTTGTATTTAAAGTTACAAAAAAATTCAGAAATTCAAAATTGTTATTTCAAATTTCTAAATTAAAAACCATAGTTTTTATTTCATTAACCTTTAATTTTCCTTCAATAAACCCTAAAATATAATTTTAAAGTAAACTTATAAATTTTATAATGTATTGATAATCAAACAATATATTTACTTCAACCTTGGTTTCAACCTTAAATTAACCTTACCATTACCTTATATGTTTTACTATAGCATTTTCTTACTGCAATTCATTAGATTTTTTTAAAGTAAAAACCATTTATTCAGACACAATATCAGATAATAAAATCGCTTAGGCAACATACAAGCAAGCGGGTTGAAAGAGTCAAGGTTTTTGTAATATTTATTTTTACTTTTTCAGATAGCATCTTTAAACAAAATACTAAAAATAAATATTGTAAAACAACGCTTGACCTTGACTGTGGGTTGGCGGAAGCTTAACTTGCCTGAGTGGTTTTATTATTAGTGAAAACTTTAGGGATGGCAAAAATATAAAAATGTGAATTTAAGGATGGCATTCACCAGGAGCGAAATTCTTATTTTTATATTTTTCAGAAATAAAATATTGCTCTGTGTTTTGAAGTAGTGTAATGGAATGGAGTTGAATCGTGTAATGAAATGAAACGGCAACGCAATGAAATGAGCGAATGAAAAATACAGTGCAATTATATACAAATAAAAAGGGATGGCTTCTTACTATCTCCAATAAAAAAATCTATTGTAACAAGTAATTTTTTAGTTTAGCCGGTGTAATCTGATGGGCTGAGAATACTTTATGTTTTACTCTTATCAGGTTAAGCACATCTTCTTTATTGTATTGCAAAGCGATATGTTTTTTAACCGGATCGTACCAGTCATAAAATAATTTAAAAATATCTGTTTTATATATTGAAGTAGATCTTTCAATTCCGTAGTGTTTTTCCATTTCAGATAATTTGTAAGAATCGAGTCCCTTTTCAAAATTTCTGAAAATACGTATCAGATTAATACATTTGTAATTATGTCTTAAATCTATGTTGAAATATTTTTCTACCATGGCGATATCAGGTCCGTAAAAAAAAATATAACCATCAACCGGCTTTAGAATTTTATAAAAGTTTGCTTTTGTTAATGACCGGTCATATAACTGACCAAAATCTTTAATTGCATAGGCATATCCTATTAAAAATATCTTTTGATTAAGAAACCACTCACAATCTATAAAGAGGTTTGTCATATGAAATTTAAAATAAAAACATATACTATTATTTACATAATAAGTTACACAAATAGTAAATAAGACTAAAAATAATCTTTTAACAATAAAATATTTAATATAAATTAAAAAACTAATAAATAATCAATAACAAAATTGAATACTTAAAAAAGCTATGTTGTATGCAGTAAACTCTATAATTATTTAATATTTAAATAGTTAGTTACTGCATAGACTTTTATTGACTATGCAGTTGATAAATTCTATGCAGTAAATTACTGCATAAGTACTACATAGAATTACAATTTTTTGATATTTAAAAATTATAAGCAGTATTTATGCAGTTAAAAAAAATCTGATTTTCAATACTTTATAATTTTTACTGCACAGCTGCATAGAATTTAGTAAAATATTATAATAGTATATAGTAATTAAAAACCAAAAAAAAAATATAAAATCGGTATTTGCAAGGAATTAACACATAAAAAAAATACTAAAAATATTATTTTTTTAAAAAAAATATTATTTTTGCCTGACATAACACACTGTTTGTAGTTTTAAATACAAATGGGAATTATCCGGGCATAGCTCTTAAATTATACTGCCACTCTTTTTGAGTGGCATTTTTAATAAAAAAAGGTCTGTTCTCAGATGAAAACAGACCTTTAAATTTTATAATAAATCAATTAAGAATTTCTAAGAGCCTCCGGCAGCATCTTTAAAAAAGGAATACATCTGTCCCAGTGCAAAACGTAATAATTAAAACCTAAAGCAATTTTTTGATAATAATCAGGTCTATTAGTCCAATAATAATTTTCTGAATAAATAGACCATGCCGGGGCGCCTAGCTTTGAAACTAAAAACCATTTTTCTAAAAGCCTTGCTGAACGACCATTGCCATCTAAAAAAGGATGAATATTTGCCAACCATAAATGTAACATTGAAGCATAATAAAATATTTCTTTAAAGCTTATGTCTTTTAATAGTAAATCAGAAATATCATTAAAAAGTTTTTCAAATTCTGCTTTTACAAATTCTGGCTCTACCGCTACATAGGAAATCTTTGAGGTTTTTAAATCTCTTACAACCATTCCGCATTTTCTTAATACTCCGCGATCTTTTAAAGGCAATATACCGGTTGAAAGCAAAGAATGTGCTTTAAAGAAATTTGCTTTATTCAACTTGTTTTCAGAAGCAAACTTATAAGCATCTATTAAAGCTTCAACCTCTTTAACTTCCTTTTTCAGTGGTGTTGTTTTCTTACCCCTGTTTCTGAAAAAACTATTGGCATCTAAAGAATTGCCTTCAATATTAGATGAAGCTATAGAAGCTGCTGTAATGTAATACTCAAAGTCTTCTTTAGAAAAATCAACTTTGGTTTTCAGCTTGTTTATATTTTCAAGCCAGTTAATATTTACTTCTTTCGAATATTGCTTGTAATAAGCATCAGAAACTAATAATCCCATAATGTTTCTTATTAAAGTTTATACATTTCTTTCTGCAATCTTTTATCTAAAAACTTAACATAATTATTTAAATCTATTTTAAGAAAATCACTCCATGAATTTATTTGTTTTTTTGGAGTAATAGTATCTCTGTCAAAATACTTATGCCATTCTAATGTTTCATAATTTATCAAAAACGATTCTGTTACATTTTTTAAATACATAAGTTTTTCAAGTTTTTCCCAAGTATTTTTAAACCCTTCGCTATGTTCTACTTCTATAAACAATACAGAAATATCTTCATAAATACTATTCGTCATTCGTTTATAAATTACAACATCGGGTACTTTTGAATTTAATTTTTTAGGTATAATTTGCTCCTGACTAAGAACATAATACTTTTCTTGGTCAATTACTGTTTCAATAAATTTAACCAAAGCTCTTGTAATATGTGCATGTTTAAAGTCTGCTTTTGGCGACATGCCTAAACCATTAGGAGTATATTTGTCTGAAAGTCCCATAATTAATATTTTTTAATTTATACAAATATAATAATTTTTTAGTAAACCTTAAGCTTAAGTTTTGTTAGCGGTTTCAGCCCGCATTTAATGCGTATTATTTCACGCCTTATGGTTTTGTTCCTGGAAGCTCTGCATTTTTCAACCACCAGCGGATCGGTTGCCATTGGCGAAATATTACCCGGCTTAAAACGCGTATTTTCGGAGTTGGGTACGCTCCATCCTTTAAGCCCTTTGGTGGGTTGTGGTTTTTTGGCTGCAAGTACAAGTTTTACAATCTCTGTGCGTTTATTATCAAGAAATCCCGGTTCTTTCTCAAGCCCCAAAGCTCTGGCTTTGCGTACAAGTGTCCGCCAACCAACACCAAGCTTTTTGGCAAGGTCCTTATTAAAAGTTGTGGCAAACTCAGAGCGTAAAATAAAAAGCATTTCATCAGTCCAGATAATGGCTGTTGTGCGTCTTTTTTGTTTAAACGTAACCGGCACAGGTGGCAAATATAGTTCGAAACATTCCATACAAAAATGTTTAAAAAGGTAAATCATCAGATAAGTCAATAAAACACCTTTTCTCATCATCGAGAAGAAAATGTTTGAAAAAATAGTTTTGAGTAAAAAATGGTATTACTATTTTACTTCTTTTGCATATACCATCCAATATATGATTAGCTTCTTTGGCTGAATAGTAATTAAAACAACCACATAGAGAAGCTTTCATTTTTTCTAATACTATAAAATCATCAATACTTACTTCTCGTAAGTCGCAGTCTATAATAACATATTGTTTTTTACTCATAATTTATTTAAAAAAGATTTTTTTGTTTTCCATCTGTTTTTTTATCCTGGTCATAATTAAACTCATCAGGATTATTAGATTCTATTTTGTTTGGATTTATAAATACAAAAACATCTGCTGAACTACGCCTTTCTTCATAAGGTAATTTTTTCCAATCGAGAGCTGCTCTCATCCATTTAGTCATAATTCGTTGTGAAAAGTATTTTGTATTTTTAAGATCCATGTACTGATCTAAAATATTTAAATACATGCTTTTCTTTGATCGCTCCACATCTTTACCAGTAAGCTTCATTTCTGATTCAATTATTACTAGGTATTCATTTATCCATGAAATAAACTCAGGAGCCGTATGCTCACTTAAAATACGTTGTGAATAGTTTATTTCAGCCGGCTTTAAAATACCTTCTTTAAAAAATTTTATGCAGCATCGTATCATGAAGCTGTAAAATTTATTCCATTCTATAGCATCCCAATCACGGAAAAACCATTGTTTAAATTCAATTGAAGGATTTAGTTTTTCGTTATAATGGTTATTTAACTCAAAAACTACTACGCGATCCCTGGCAGAAACCCCATCGAGTTTAATAGTTTTATTACTGCTCATGGCAAGCTTAGGAACTATACGGAAAGGTTGTTCATGTTTTTTGTTTATAATTAGTCCTTCTGTAATGTCTGTAAAAAGAGAATCTATTTTGAATTTAGTGAAAATATCATTAATATGAATAAGAGAAGTATCAAAATCGGCCATTTGATATTTGCGATCATCATCGCTTTTAAATGTTTTTCCATCTATTTCAATATAACCGCTATTACCATCATTAGCGTTTAGCATTTTACCCAGGGCTTTAAATTTTAAACTTTTACCGGTTCTGCCGTTGGGCTCTCCGTTTTCAGTAAGACCGGCATCAGTCAACAGAATAAGAAAAGTTTTATAATCGTAGAATGTATGAAGCAAATAACCGTCAATACTCATTAATGAATCTTTACGCTCAGGATCATTACCGGTTATGTTTTCAAAAAACTTTTCATAATTGCCCTTTTCTTCTGTGTATTGAAAATTGTTTTGTAGTATGGATGTTTCCCAAACATAGTTTTCAAGATCTGAATAATTATGTGTTTTATAACCATCTTTATTGATAGACACAAAGCAATTTTTGAAAAAGAAGTATTTTACATCTTTAGTATCTTTTTGAACTTCGATTTTTTTCGAACTACGAACACGTTCAAAAATCAGTTTACTAAAATACGTTTCTAAAGAACGGTATAGTTTTGATTTTATATACTCACCAGATACCTTAATTTCGATGGTGCCCATTTCTCCTTCTTTTTCAATAATATTTGTTTCGAGCTTTTCAACCCAATCAAAAAAGCAATCGCGAATATATATTGATGATACTCTTCTAATTGTATTATTTTGAATTTTAACCATAATAAACTCATCATTCTGTGTGTCTAATCTAAAGAATCCAAGTTCTATAAACTTATTAACAAGCTTAACTTTATCTACAAAAATATCTTCAAGTTTACCGTCTTTTACTTTTATTTTGTAGAAATCGTGCTGCCGGGCAATTTCTCTGCGGTGGGCATCTTCATTTATTTTAATACCGGCTGTTATATTGTCAATAATATCTTTGTCCTGGTCTTTGCTTACTACAGTAAGATTACTCATAAAATTTATGTATTAAATTTTTTAAAAAAGTTCGGGCCATTTTTGCATAACTAGCGATTTATGCGCTTCTCTGTAACTTTCAATTTCTGCCGGTCTTAATGGATCGTAGGAATTGAGTTTTTTATTATAAGCCTTTTCGGCTTCTTTATAACCGGCTTGTTTTCCTGTATCGTAAGCATCAGTATATGAAAGCAACATGCTTTGCATGATATTATCAAATTCATGTTTTATGTTGTTAATCTCTTCCAGTTTTGCATTTTGCTTGTCTAAAAAGAATTGGTTCACTTTCTCACGGTTGGCATATTCCTGAATATCGTATCTCATGCGAGCAATATACTCCATCAGCTTTTGTGAGGATTGAACGTATTTGTATTCCAGTGTTGAACTCATATACAATGATATTATTTATTTAAAAATTCAGTAATCTGATGTTTGTAAAAAAATATCTTACCGCTGTTGGGCTTTGTAAAGGGAATTTTGTCATCTTTTACCCACTTGTAAAGCGTGCTTTTGCTTACCTTAAGAATTTCCGCCAACTGATCCATGTCGTATATGTCTCCGTTGTCCGGTGCTAAAAGGTTGTTTATAATTGCAGATGCGCTTCTGTCGGTGCGTGATTGTGCATCAATGAGCTTTGCCAATGCCTCATGCTGCATGTTAAAACCTTTCTGTATGTAGTCGGCAGATTGTTCGAGAAGCTTATATATTTCAATATATGTTTCTTTCATTATATTAACTGTTTTATAAAGTCAGGTTCTTGTCTGAGTTTGATTGATAATTCTTTGAGACTGTAATTTTTTGTTGTGGTGACTTCGAGAGCCTCAGTCACCTGAACATCATTAATCGATTTAAGAAAAAGTTCTTCTTTCTCAATCTGTTCTATTGAATCTAAAAGTGTAATTTGCTTATGCTGCTTACCCTTCATATTTTTCAATAATTAAAACAAGTTTTACGATATTTAACTTTTGTTTCTCTAGCTCGGTTTTTATTGATTCATCCGTAGTTTCATCAATAAGGCGCAGCATGTTTGAATACTCTTTTTGGAGGCTTCCCAGTATTATTTTAATATCGAAGTCTTCCAGGAACATTAAAGAATATTCGTAGCGACCACCGGCTTTGTCGGTTTTATAATCGAGGATGGGAAGGTTCATATTTTTAAAAATTAAAAATTATATTCATTGTATTTCTGTTTGCAAAACATAAGAATATTCATTTATAAGAGCTTTAACCTGGCAAGGAAAATCATCGAGCGTGTTATATGCTGCATAGATTGTTTTATTTTTTGTACTTAGCCTGTAGCCTTTTTTGCGAAGCATAAAAGTAAGATTGTACTTACGTTTTATTTTTTGAGTTTTTGTTTGCATAAATTTTAATTAAGCGTAGTTATTAAATTTATCATAAGGACAGTTTTTGCAGGAGTGTGGACATTTGTCGCATCTATCAGGTGCAAAGGCAATCATCATAAAAAACAGAAGCAAACACACTGCACCTGCTATTCCGGTAATGGTAATCCAGCTCATCAGGCCACCTCCTCAAATTGCTGTAATAACTCTGCCTTATCAGGGTAATCTCTTTTCACTATTTCAATAATCTTTTCGCCCACCAGTTTGGGTATTTTGCATTTAGCACCCGGCGATGTGTAGTTGCCAAGGGTTGAATAAGATATGCCGCATTCGGTAATTATCTTATTGCGAAAATCTGAATACTCTGCACTTTTGCGATTGGTGAAACTTGAAAGTAATAAGCGTAAAATTTGTTTGTTCATGGTTTTGGTGTTGGTTATTAAATAAAGTAATTATATTTGTTTTTAATTATAAAACTCATATATGGAAAATAATAATGATATTCTTGAAGGAATAAAAACTGGCATATTTGAATTATCCAGTATAATTAAACACTACATCAGTGTAAAACACAGGCAAGACTATACCGGTATTATTGTTAATGCCTGTATTGTTGCTGTAGTAATCGGATGTATTACTACTTTGGCTCTTTTTGGTGTTCTCGAGAGCAGTGTTACCGGAGCTCTTCTTGCTTCTGTTATTGGTTATACAGTTGGCCGCAGCCAAAACGCCAGCAGTAAGAACAGCAAAGGATCCGATTAATAAAACATCTGATGTTGACATAAATAAATGATTTTTATTTTTTTATTTGAAAATCAAAACATTCTACAGGTATTTTAATTATAGGATCTTGATCTATAGTTCCACATTCAACAACGCCAAGTTCTTCTGAAATTTTTACACAATTTTTACATACTGAACAATTCATTCGCTGTTTTAATGGTTCATTTTGCTGATTTACTTTTAAACCAAATTCAGACAAATCAAAATCTAATTCGAAATTTTCTATTTTTATCTTCATAACTCCCTGATTTTTATAATATTTATTATTTTATTACCGTTTTAATTAAATATAATAACTATATTTATAGTGCAAATATAGTTAAACTATATTTTAAAAGTCAAGCTAAACTTTAATTATTTTTAGTAAAACTTATAATTTATATAAAGTCTAAATAATGAAAAGTCTTAATATAAAGAAAATCAAAGAGTTAATTAATAGTCAAGATTTACAGCAAAAAGAATTTGCTAAAAAAATTGGTTTAACTGTTGGTGGTTTACAGTATATCTTTAAAGAAAAATCTACAAATACAGATACACTTATAAAAATTTCAGAAATTCTTAATACTCCGATTGGATATTTTTTTGATGAGACAGACGCGCCCAAGGGCGCCCATGTCATACAGACAATACATGGCAATCAAAACAATGTAAGTAATGGAGAAAAGGCTTGCAAGCTAGAGTTAGAAGCTGCCAATAAAAAAATAATTGAGCTCCAGGATAAAATAATTAAGTTGCAGGAAAAGAAAAAAATAAATTTTAAAATATAAAAATATGTATTACGAAAAAGTAGGTGAATTGGAAGAAATTACTGAAGAAATAATAAAATCACAAAAAGGCATTAAGCCTTTAGATGCTATTAAAATTGCAGTACAGGTGCAGAGAAACATAATTGAAGATAAAAGAAATTTTATATTAGCAAAAGCTTTTGGTGCTAGCTTATCTTCATTAGAAACACCTTATTTTGAAGCTATTGCTTTGCAATTAGGTTACACTAAAAAAGGTACTTCATATACCATTTCAGATGCTATAAGCAGTTTAAAGCCTGAGTAATTATATATTAAAAAAAGAACTGGCTGCCAAGGATAAAATAATAGGGTTGTTGGAGAGGAGGAAATAAAATATTTGCCGGTAAAAAAAATAGATCTAAAATCGAATTTTAAAACAGGCTTTCAAAGCCATAAAGAACAGGGTGCAAATTTTGAATTATATAAATGGTTACTAAATAAAATAATTATATTTATTTTAAAGTTTAATTTTCTATATTTACAAACTTTTAATTTGTAATTTTGTAAAAAAATAAACTCTATAAAAATGTTACAGGAAGAATTTCAATATTATATTGATAATCAGAATGAACTTGTAAAAAAGTACAAAGGTAAATTTATTGTAATTATCGGAAAACAAGTAGTAGATAGTTATGATACTTTTGAAGATGCAGTTATTGAATCTCAAAAGAAATATACATTAGGAACATACTTAATACAAGAATGTATGCCTGGTGAAGATAATTATACTCAAACTTTTCATACTAGAGCTGTATTTGCATAATGGAAAAAGAAAAAATAAAAGTTAATGCTTTAACAAGGTCTTATGCAAATATTTCAAGAGTAATTACAACTCCAATAGCTATTTTAAATACAGCTACTAAAGATAGCATAGAAACATTAGGTATTTGGGATACTGGCGCAACAGGTTCAGCAATTACAAAAACATTATCAGAAAAACTTAAATTGGTACCAATTGGACAAACAAAGGTAATGGGAGTTCATGGTATAAAAGAAGGAATAAATATATATGCTGTAACAATTGTACTTAATAATCAAAACGTTTCTTTCACATTACCAGTAACAGAGTGTGAAAAATTAAGTGATGATAATTCATGTGATTTTTTAATTGGAATGGATGTTATTTCTAAAGGTGATTTTGCAATTACAAACCAAAATAGTAAAACAACAATGTCATTTAGAGTACCATCAATACAAAGGATTGATTTTGTATCAGGAATGAAAAATCATACACCTTTTGTTTCAGATAAACTACCAAATAGAAATGATGCTTGTCATTGCGGAAGTGGTAAAAAATACAAACATTGCCACGGAAAATAATTAATTATTATCCCACTTACTCATCTCCTCTTTAAGCTTCGAATCTATAATCTTTGCGTAAATTTCAGTAGTACGAATACTGGAATGCCCCAATAATCTTTGGACCACAGGAAGCGAAATATCTTTGTTTAAACAGATCGTTGCAAAAGTATGCCGGGCAACATGTGTTGATATATTCTGGTCAACTTCGGCTTTAGCAGCAATTTCTTTTAAAAATCGGTTTGCAACTTGGTTTTCAGGCACATTAAAAATAATACCTGATTCCTTAGGCTCAGGTAGATATTTTTCAACAGTTTTTGTAATTGGAATACATACCGGCTCACAGGTCTTTTGCATTTTAATGTATATCCAATTATCTTTAATATCTTCCCATTTAATGCATTTTAAATCGGAATATCTTAATCCTGTTGTACAGGAAAAAAGAAAATATTGCAAATGTTTTTTATGAAGGCTGACTTGTGTTTCAGCATAATATTTTTCAAGCTTTAAAAAGTCATCGTAAGAAAGGTATTTAGGCTTAGTCCTTACCTGCTTTAACTTATACGATTTAAAAATATACTTATCTATTATCCCATCACGGATGGCTTTGTTTATATATGTGCGTATAAACTTTAGTTTGCCATGAATTGTGTTCGGGTGATTTTTTAAAACGTTTCTAAGATGATCTTCATAGTTTAAAAGAAACTCCCTGTTTATCTGGTCGAAATACAGCACAGGGCAATATTCTTTTAATAGTTTTATTCTGCACTTATGAAGTCTTAAGCTTTCAGGTCTTAAACGTTGCTTGCCTTCTGTTTCAATGTTTTTCTCTACATATTCTATAAAATTGTTTGTCTTTCTGGTCTTAGGCAAAGCAATTTTAATATGATATAAATTCTTTAAGTCTTCAATCTTTACAGTATCATCATTAACAGTTCTTAAAGATATAAGCCTGTTGAGCTTTGCCGGGTATGATTGTAATTGAATATTTTGATCATTAGCAAAAGGATGTACGTCTTTAATCTCTAAATTTTTTGTGTCCCAGTACTTTTTAAAAGTTCGTATGCCGGTATTTATATAAATTATTTCCCGGTTAAAAATGATCCGGAATAAAATTGACTGACTACCATCTTTATTTATCTGATTTTTTAATACAAAAGTGTAGGTTATTTTCATAATGTAAAAAAAAATAGTTCAACAATAGTCCAACATTTTGGGTAAAATCTGTAACATTTTCTAGCATTCTTTAATAATGCAATTTTCAAAAGTAGGCTTTAAAGGGCAAATGTAGAATAAAAATTCTATTCTTTAGCATTTAGTAACAAAAATACGGTGACCTGGTTGGACAACAAAAAAGCCCCATAAAATTTAGATTTTAAGGGGCTTTTTTAATTTATTCTCAAATACTTATGGCTTTAGTATCCTTCTTACCATTTGTCCATTATTGGTTTTGAGCACTACGTTGTAAACACCGGGCGCCAATGTTTGAGTGTCGATAGAAAAATCGCAATTATCGTTCACATCTTTGGTATAAACAACTTTGCCTAAAACATCGACAATATCAACACTATGAAGCTGCGATTGACCTAATTGGAAATGCAGTATTTCCTGAACAGGATTGGGATAAATACTAATTTCAGGATTATAATCATCAGCCAAAATACCAGTGGTGGTAATATTTAAAGTGCCACAATAGCCACCATAAATGCAACTGTTGTGCAACAAATCGAGGCAAACAGCATAATTGCCGGCACCCGGGAAAGTATAGTTGAGCGTTTGGTTGTGTGTGGTTTGAGCCACAGAATTAATGCTCCAGTTGCGCGTGAGTGTACCACCCAAAGGAGAATTGTCGAGCTTGCGCGATGCGTCAGTAAACACATAAGCCAATCCGGTATTTGTATGGGTAACCTCCATCAGTATGGGCGGACAGACATATAGGTTTGCACAAATGGGAATGTAAGCACAACTGTTGGCATTAATATACTGACACACCTGATATGAACCCTGATTGGTAAAAGTATAGTTCATGTTTTGCGAATTCGATACTGAGGTTCCATTTATTTTCCAGTTATAGGTTGGATTGTTAATAGTTCCTGTAGAAATATTGGTAAAAGTGTATGTGCCCCCATCAGCAGTGCTATAGGTATAATTCTGTGTAAATGACGGACAAATAGTTGTCAGCACTGAATAACATTTAGGATCGAAAGTACAACCGCCCGAAGTGACTGTAAGACACACCTGATGATTGCCCGAAGTGGTGAAGGTGTGATTAAAGCTGCTGGCTGTTGAAACAGTGGCGCCGTCAATTGTCCAACTGTAAGTTGTAGGGTTTACAGTGCCTGTGGAACTATTTGTAAAGGTAAATGTATTGCCATTTTGGGTTCCTGTAAAATTGACTGTAACAGCCGGACAAATTGAAATATTAATGGTTTTACAAATTGGGGGGAAATTACAACCTGACACAGGATCGGTAATAGTTTCACATACAGTATATGTGCCCGAACTTGGGAACTGATAATGCAATATATTATTGGTGCCCGCATTAACACCATTTACTTTCCATTGGTACGATTGGGCGGTAGTGAGGCCGACGCCATACGACACATCATAAAATGTGTACCAGCCAAATCCACCAGCTTCGGGATAATAATTAAAATTACCATATATATTACATTGCGAATATGTATTAACACTTAATACAAGCACAGATACTATCAACAGTAGTTGTTTTTTCATATTTTTTTGTTTAAAGTATTTATATGTTCTTTTATATGTGTGTATTTCACTTACATCCACTAGAAACATTATTCAAAATTATTAAAATATTTTGAATAAAAAAATGTTTATGTGCATTAGTTTAAAAAAAGAAAAAATATTTTAATTCTTTTTTAACTTTAATTAATATTTTTACAATATTATTTCATTTAATTTTAGTGCATTAAAAAAAACATTAATTATTAATTAAAAATTTAAGATTATGAAAAGAATTGCTCTTGTTTTTGCAATGATTGCGTTGGTTACATTTTCTATTAATGCCCAGACTTCAAAAACTACAATTGCAACTGCTAAATTGCCAAAGGAAATTACTGATTACATCAAATCACAATACCAGACTTGCAATATAGTAAAAGCAGAAGGCGTGACTGATAAACAAGTTTTTACTTATGTTGTTTCTATTGCTTGCAAAGATAAAAAGGTTGATGTGGTTTTTGATAAAGACAAAAAATTCATTAAAGAAGCTGTTGCAAAAGACGATGTGGTTAAACCTGCAAAACCAGGCGAATCGCAACCTCCTGTAACTACTCAACCTGTAAAAACAGACCCTGCAAAAAAAAACAATAAACCTGTAACAACCCCCAACAAATAATTTTGTAAAGGGCAGCAAAGCTTTAAACTTTTTTATTTCACACCACAAAGTGCATTTATAGTGCGCTTTGTGGTTTTTTATTGTATTTTTCTATATAATTTAACGATAAATTCTTAATATTTTTTTTGTAAAATCAAAATATATATTTTAATTTTACAGCTCAAATGACCTAATTTAAAGACATAATAGGCCAACAAATAAACAATTTATTAATTTAATTTTTCAAATTATGAAAAAAATCGTTTTAGTTTTAGCATTATTTGCTTGGGTTGCTTTTTCAGTAAATGCTCAGGCAGTGAAAACCCCAATCGAAGTTTCAAAATTACCTAAAGAGATTACTGATTACGTCACTAGTCAGTATCAGAAATGCAAGATAATCTATGCCGAAAGTGTCACAGAAAATAACGTTTTTACTTATATTGTAAATATAGCATGCAATGATAAAAAAACGAATTTATCTTTTAACAAAGACAAAAAATTCATTAAAGAAGAACCAGCCAAAGCAGACGTTGTTAAACCTGTAAAACCTGGCGAATCTCAGCCTCCTGTAACCACACAGCCGGTTAAACCTGTTCCTGCTAAAGTAAATACAACAACTCCTACTGATCCTAAGAAATAGTAAGGCAAACCCAAAAAAAGAGGCTGTTTCTATTTCGAGACAGCCTCTTTTTTTTATCAAAATATTTCTGAAGATTTAAAATGGCAAATCTACATCTTTGGGTAATTCTTCTTCAGGGGCAAAGGGAAAATCGTCAGGTTTGTCGGATGGGGAGGCACTGCCTGCAAGTTCTGTTTTCCATGCCTTCACATCAGTGTACCAGCGACCATTGTATTCGCGACTTTCAACATCGAAGAAGAGATTTAACATATTGCCGGTTTTTAGAATACTTTCATTAATTTTATCACCCCATATCGACACACAAATCTTTTTGGGGAATTCTCCTTCTGTTTCAACAATTATGTCTTGTTTTCTCCATTTTCCATTCTTGCTCTCGCCTGTTTGTAAGGGAAGAATCTGTATTAATTTAGCTTTAATTTCCATAATATATTTTTATTTATTGTAAAGCAAATTTAATTTAAATATATGAGAAAACAACAAAAAACATTACAAACTGCCCAGTTCGGACAAAACCTGTGCTTCTGTTGAAGCATTCATCTGAAGATCCACTACCAAGCCACTGGTTATGGTGTAGTTATTTTTAAAGTAATACATGGTGCCATCAGAGCCCTTGGCAATGGCAAAAACAGTAACAGGCTCACCCGAAGGCAGATTGTTGGCTGCCAGGTTGCTTACTTTTATATAGTTGTGAAGGTTATTAAAAACAATGTAGATGTCAATAAAATTGGTATTAGTGCCTGTGGCTGTAAAAGTGATATTGGCTTGTGCGCCTGGGATTACTTTTTTGCCAATATTTGTCCAGCCCAAACGTGAAATATGTGTTATATAACCATTGGTGGTGTCATTAACTGAAGTGACATTATCGCTGGTGAAAAGATAATCGGTTTGCATGGCATCGTTGTTCCAGTCGCTGGTAGTGCCATTGGTAAAGCCATAATAAGCCTCCATATTGTTTACAGGATTTGAAGCCGGTGCCAGAAAAGGCAAATAAAAATTATTTTTGATAGCCAGTTCATCGCTGTTTTTGAAAGCTTTTATTCTAACCTCTCCGGCCGAGTGCAGTAAACTGCCCTGAGCAATACCAGGCAACCTCATCATGATCATATTTTTAATACTGTAAGCTTCGAGCAGCTTAAGATGATAAGGATAGGTAATATCCTGCTGGGTACTTTTTATCATAAATATTTCTTTGGGTATTCCCCATATTTTTGTACCGTCTTGTCCGGTAATAGTATCCCCTCCAGTTGAATCAATCAGAAAATCCTGTTCCTGGGGTTCGTTTAAGTTGTAAAAATCATCGAGGTTGGCATACTCGGTTTGAATTTGTTTTTCTGTTCTTTCTTTAGAACACGAAACTGACATTAACAATCCTATTATCACTACTAATAGAATGTTTATTTTTTTTGAAGTTTTCATGGCTCTTGGTTATTAAAGATTAATATTTAAAACTGTTTTTCATATGTTATACACATGTCTGTTTGTTTACCCTTAGTTTGATTTTATAATTTATTTGCTATTTTATTTTTTTAAATTGCATTACGAAAAGGCCGGACACCTGATTTTTTTTCTTTTTGGGGTAAAACATTTGCAGAACTTAAAGAACACGCCCAAACCCATTGTTCCTTCTTTCCATTTGGTATCGTAGCGGTATTCGATATAGGGATTTAAACAACCCAAATCAAACACGACACCTGTACCACCTTCAAAAACAAAGTTGTTTTTCTTGGCTTTGTTTGAAACAAAATCATCTGCATTAATCCATCTGTCGTAATAACCACCCAGATATACGTACGGTTTTAGTTTTTTATACTGGTAGGGATGATAGTTGGCATCGGCACCAAAGTAATATTCATGAATATTATTAGCACCTGGAAAGTATGCCAGGCGCGGTGTGATATAAGTATTTTTGTAAACGGGAATTTTTGCTCTCAGGTCTATGGCAGCTCCAACAGTCTGAAAATTAAAATCAGCACCGAGGCCAAACATTGTTTTTTCTTTTTCTTTTTTGCTCTGTGCAAATGCCGTTGCGGTAAAAAACACAAAGATTATAATTATATATTGTCCCCTGAACTGGGAATTTAAAATTATAGATTTCATGGCTTCTAAGGTTTAATGTTCTAATATTTTGCAAAGTAAAAATATTTTCAAACCTAATACTTTTTTTTAATTATACCTATGCCATGAAAAATTAAATTCAGACTGTATCCTGTCTTTACTATAAAACGCCATTTCTTAAGTTGTATTTTATACTATTTTAACTTTCATTAACATCAGATTCGAAAAGTAAAATTACTTCAGCATATTAATTAAAAAGTATTACACAAAAAACAAACAGCACCCTATGTTGCTCTGTCAAAAGTTTAGAAATTAAATGTCTCACAACTATATTTACTTTTGTTCTTGAATTTGCATAATTTTTTTTAAATACCTTTGCACAGATAATTATCTTTCACTCATATAATAAAATGCAGCAAAGTAAGTTTATTTATATTCAATATTTTAATTGCAATAATTTGATGAAGCGTTTAACTATTATCAAAACAAATATTTTTATCATTGCATTTTTTGTTTTTAACAGTTTGCTGGCACAAGGCATACCCATAGGAGAATGGCGCGATCACTTGTCGTACGGCAAAGCAGTGGCAGTAGCAGAAGCAGGCGACAGAATATATTGTGCAACCATTTCAAGTTTGTTCTATTACCGAAAAGATGACAATAGTATAAACAGACTCACAAAAATTAACGGCTTATCGGACATTGGTATTTCTACAATAAATTATCACCCAAACACCAAGACACTTGTCATAGCTTATCAGAATTCAAATATAGACTTGCTGGTTAACAACCAGATTGTAAATATATCGGATATAAAACGCAAGAACATACCCGGGAAAAAGAATATTAATAAAATAATGTTTGTTGATAATTTTGCCTATCTCAGTTGTGGCTTTGGTATTGTTGAACTCGACTTGATGCGCAATGAGATAAAAAATACTTTTTATATCGGATCTTTGGGTGAGCGTATTGAAGTTTTTGATCTTGCTTTTGATGGTACTTCTTTTTATGCAGCTACTGTACAGGGCATTTATTACGCCAACAAAAACGTTCCTAATCTGGCCAATTACGAATACTGGAAACAAGACACAACAATTATTAATTACAATGATAAATTTACATCTGTAGCATTTTACAGCAATAAACTATTTGTTAACCGTAAATCTACAGGCACAATTTCAGATACTATTTTTTATAATGACGGTATACAGTGGCATTATTTCGACACGGTTTTTACCAATAAAATAGAAAATATGAGTGTGTCAAACGGCCGTTTGGTGATCTCCTATGATTTTTTTGTGAAAGTTTATGATACTGCTCTTAATTTGGTACGTGGGGTATGGAATTATAATGGAACTTATGCCATACCTAAAGATGCCTTGATAGATATAGAAAATAAAATTTGGATAGCTGATGCACGTTATGGGTTAATCAGATACATTTGGGAACAAGATAATACTGCTATGACTCCCAGTGGTCCAGCCACTTCGAGTGTATTCAAGATGACTGTAGAAAACGGTGATTTATGGGTTGCTCCTGGCCTCAGGGATGAATCAACCTGGAACAACATGTACAACCAGGACGGTATTTCTTCTTTCACAGAAAACACATGGAAAACCTACGACAAGAATTTATTTCCTGTATTTGACACCATACATGATGTTGTAACTATAGCTGTTGACCCTTCCAACAAGAAGCATGTGTACGCTGGGTCGTGGCGTTGTGGTTTGCTTGAGTTTAATGATGGTCAGTTTGTCAACCTGTACAACGACAATAACAGCACTTTATCTTCTTCTACAGCCTTTTACTGGATAGGTGTGGGTGGTTTATGTTTTGATGAAAGCAATAACCTTTGGATAACTAACTCGAGTGTCAGCAATATCTTATCGGTTAAAACACCTGCAGGTCAATGGTACACTTATAATTTTCCGGCTCTTGTCAATGAGAATGTTATTGGCGAACTTGTCATAGACCAGTACAACCAGAAATGGGTAATAGTGGGAAGAGGCAATGGCATTATTGTTTTTAATGATAACAACACACTCGCCAATACCTCCGACGATAAATCAAAAAAACTGAGTACCGCTGTTGGCAATGGCAATTTGCCAAGTGCTAATGTAGTGTCGTTGGCTGTGGATTTAAAAGGCGAAATATGGGTAGGTACCGATAAAGGGATAGCTGTTTTTTATTCGCCAGGTAATGTATTCACAAACGAAAACTTCGATGCCCAGCAAATTTTGGTTGAACTAGACGGTTACAATCAATATCTTTTAGAAATGGAGACAGTAACAACAATAGCTGTTGATGGCGCCAACAGGAAGTGGATTGGCACTTCCAATTCAGGTGTTTTTCTTTTATCGCCCGATGGTACTGAAGAGATACTGCATTTTAATACTGACAACAGTCCACTTTTCTCGAACAACATTAAATCTATTGCTATCAATCACGAAACCGGAGAAGTTTTTTTCGGCACCTCACAGGGAATAATTTCTTACAAAGGCACTGCAACAGAAGGCAGTGAAGAATACACCAATGTGTATGCCTATCCTAATCCTGTCAGAGAAAATTACAATGGTTATATTGCCATAAAAGGACTTGTTGCAGATGTTGATGTAAAAATAACAGATATTGCCGGCAACCTTGTCTATTCTACCATAGCTAATGGCGGGCAAGCCATTTGGAATGGCCGCAACTTAAATGATGAAAAAGTTAAAACAGGGGTCTATCTGGTTTTTTGCAGCAATGAAGATGGTTCAAAAACCTTTGTCACCAAGATATTATTCATCAACTGATGCCCTTTTAATCAGATGATTACCGCCACCAGAGCCATCGTCCTAAAACACTTCAAATATGCTGAAAACAGTATTATATGCAAAATATATACTGAAGAGTTGGGCATTAAATCCTATATAATCAGTAACCTCAGAAGTAAAAAAGCACAAAACAAAATAAGCTGGTATCAACCACTGACACTGTTGGACCTTATTGTTTACAACAAAGAAAACAAGCAGCTTCATCACATAAAGGAAGCTTGCTGCTCGGAGCCATTAAAGACAATTCACAACCATGTTTTCAAAAGCAGCATGGCATTATTTGTTGCGGAGATACTGCTCAAAAGCATTAAAGAAGAAGAGGCCAATGCAGTTCAATTTGCATTTGTCAGACAATTTATAAAAACCCTTGATAGCGCTGATGCTCATTTTGCCGACTATCATCTTGTTTTTATGTTGCATCTGACGCAGTATCTGGGATTCTATCCCAAAATTGAATCGTATCAGGAAAGATCATATTTTGACATGATAGAAGGCAAATTTGTTCAAAAACAACCTTTGCATACTACCTGTATGGAGCCAGAACTGTCTGCTTTTTTGCATCTGCTCCTGCTCGCCGACTACAACAACACAGCTCATTTGCAGATTAATGGAAAAATACGCCAGCAGCTTCTTGAAAAAATAATAATTTTCTACAAAACACATCTGGAAGGCATAGGCAACATATACTCGGCTGAAGTTCTTAAGATGGTTTTTAATCAGTGAACCGTTAGCAGTGAACAGTTAGCAGTGACAGTTAGAAGTGAACAGTTATTAGAGGTATGCAATGGCGAAGCTGTCGTAGTTTTTAACATCGGAGTCAATGACTTCAACATCGGAAATTACATCCATAGAGGGGCCTGTACGACACCAGTAAATGAATTTGTCAATATCAGCATCATTGCCTTCGGCTTCTATTTTAACAGAGCCATCGGGAAGATTTACAACAAAGCCATTAATACCAAGTTCTATTGCTTTTTTAAGGGCAAAATAACGGTAGCCTACATTTTGAACTTTTCCTTTAATGATGATGGTTATATTCTTCATATTTATTTAAAATATACTTTGTTTTTGTTCTTTTTGCCTCAATAATTACCTCAACTCATTAACTCATGGTTACAGGTTAAATTTTTCGGGATACCTGGCACTGATACCTCTGTAAAAATCTTCAATTATTTTGAAATCCTCTTCAAAATTACCCGAAATATCGAGTTGTTGGCCTATGCCGCAAATTTTCTTTTTATAATCGATATAGGCCAATAATACGGGTACTTGTGCAGCCTGTGCTATATAGTAGAATCCTCTTTTCCAATGATTGGTATATTGGCGTGTGCCTTCGGGTGTGATGATGAGATAAAGACTGTCGGAGTCGTTAAAAACACTTACAATTTGTTTTACAGTGCCCTGGCTTTTACTTCTGTCAACAGGGATGCCCCCCATGGCTTTAATAGCAGACGCTAAAGGAAATATAAAAGCTTCTTTTTTAATCATAAAGCGGAATTTAACTTTATATATTTTTGAAGCCAGAAACCCAATAAAAAAGTCGATCATACTGGTGTGGGGTGCCTGAATAATGACACATTTTTTCAGTCCCTGAGGGATGTTGCCGTATAGTTTCCAACCTTTAGCCCAAAAGATAAAACGGGCTATGTAATGCATCATTTTAAAATTTTTTACAAACTTAAAAAATAAATAAACTTAAGGAGAAAGAAAATATTATTTGGAGCTTGATAAAATTGATATAATTCCTGACTTGTTCACCCAAAATTCTGTGTTTTTCTACTTTGCTCATTATCATCATTTTAAGTTTCCAAAACAATGTTTTTGCCGCACTAAGAAATAATAAGTTGTTTTATGTTTTTTTATATTTCTACTTTGCCTTGACGCAAAGTAGAGCAAAAGTCAAGGCTTATTAAAAATTTGCTAAAATTATCGGATTTCTTTACTGGCGCAACCAAAGCCGTTCGGGATGGATCTCTTGTTAAAAAAAACATCCAATATCCTCACTCGTTGGTTGCTTTAATTACTTTGAAATGATTTTATATTTGTGTAAAGAAACCCTCAATTTTGAAACGCAAATTTTTAATAGGCCGTTTACGCTCTTCGTAAAATTCATTGCCATACATTCGATAGAAGATTTGAAAATCTAAAGTGCCAGATAGTTTGTGCAATAATATTTGGTTATTATATGATACTAATAGCAGTCCAGCGGCGTTGCACTGAGCAATTGCCGAAGTGACTGCAATATTTGTAGCTACGGTTGAAACCCGTGGCAAAAAGAATGTGAGAAAATGTTTTGGCACATGAATTTGTGGCGACTTGTGTGCTGAGTCGAAGTAAGCAAAACAAATTCTGTGACAAAACAATGTTAGTATAGCTGTGAAACGAAAGTAAAGACAAGCCGCACTAAATTGGACAAGTCAGGAAATAAATTCACAGCAAATTTATTTGAAAATCAGCTTTGCATCGACCTTAAAGGGAGGATGATTTACAAAATCATTCCTGCGCCCACAGTTTCATTTGTTTTTTCATCAATAAAGATGATGCTTCCTGTGCTTCTGTTGAGTTTGTATTTGTCGAAAAACAAGGGTTTGGCAGTACGGATATGAATTCTTGCAAACTCATTAATTTTAATGTTTTTGTCTTTCTCGTTGCGGTGGAGGGTGTTAATGTCAATCTTGTACCTGATTTCTTTGACTACCACTTTTACTTCTTTGGTTGTGTGTTTAATAATATATCTGCCATTTTCCTGAAGCGGATTTTCATTAAACCAGCAAACCATAACTTCAATATTTTGTGAAATCGTCGGGCAGTTGTTTTCACGGACAATCATGTCGCCTCTGCCTATGTCAATATTGTCGTTAAGCAACATAGTGACTGACATGGGAGGGAAGGCTTCTGATATGGTTTTGTCGGCAATTTCTATAGATTTTATGGTTGTAGTAAGTTTTGATGGCAACACCATTACTTTATCGCCAGGCTTAAAAACACCTGCAGTTATTCTACCGGCATAGGCTCTGAAATCGTGATATTTGTCGTTGTTGGGACGTATTACATACTGAACAGGGAAGCGGCAATCGATAAGGTTAAAATCGCTGCTGATATGAATGTTTTCGAGACAATACAGGAGGGAAGCGCCCTTATACCAATTCATATTGGTGGATGGTTTTACCACATTATCGCCGTGCAAGGCACTGATAGGAATATACTGAATGTCGTTGATTTCGAGTTTGGCTGAGAAATTACAAAAATCTTTTTTTATCTGGTTGTAAATTTTTTCGCTATAATCGACCAAATCCATTTTATTAATACATAAGATGAGGTGGGGTATTTTTAACAGAGAGGCAATAAAAGTGTGTCTTTTGGTTTGTTCGAGAATGCCATTACGTGCATCTACAAGCACTATAGCAAGGTTGGCGCCGGAAGCGCCTGTGACCATATTTCTGGTGTATTGAATATGGCCGGGGGTATCGGCAATAATAAATTTTCGCTGAGGGGTGGCAAAATATCTGTAGGCCACATCTATAGTAATGCCTTGTTCTCTTTCGGCCTTTAATCCATCGGTAAGCAGGGCCAGATTTACACCGGCTTCACCCTTTTTTTGAGTGGCTTTTTTAATGCTTTCGTACTGGTCTTCAAAAATTGAGCGGCTGTCGTAGAGGAGTCGTCCAATCAAAGTGCTTTTGCCATCATCCACACTGCCGGCAGTAGTAAAGCGCAACAGTTGCATGTCATTTATATCGGTAGCTTCCTGATTCATCAGTTTCTTCTTATATTATTTAAAAATACCCTTCTTTTTTTCTGTCTTCCATGGCGGTGTCAGAGCGTTTGTCGTCGAAGCGGCCCCCTCTTTCGGCGATTCTCATGGCAGCGATTTCCATAATTATTTCTTCTGTTGTTTTGGCTTCGGATAAGGTGGCGCCTGTGCAAGACATGTCGCCTATTGTGCGAAAACGGACCTGCATTATTTCCGATTTTTCATCAGGTTTTAGAGTCACAAAATCAGATTTAGCTAAGAGCACCCCATCTCTTTCGAAACATTCGCGTTTGTGGGAGAAGTAGAGGCAAGGGATATCGATGTTTTTAGAGTGAATATAATGCCAGATGTCCAACTCTGTCCAGTTGCTCAGCGGGAAAACACGAAAATGTTCGCCTATGTTTTTTTTATTATTAAAAAGCTGCCACAGTTCGGGTCTTTGATTTTTGGGGTCCCATTGTCCGAATTCATCGCGGTGAGAGAAAAACCGTTCTTTAGCCCGGGCTTTTTCTTCATCGCGGCGGGCACCACCAAATGCTGCATCGAATTTATATTTTTCGATGGCGTCGAGGAGTGTGACTGTCTGCAAATAGTTTCTGCTGGCATACACACCCTTTTCTTCTTTTACACGGCCTTTATCTATTGATTCCTGAACACTGGCCACTATCAGATTTAAATGATACTGAGCCACTAATTTATCGCGAAAATTTAAAGTTTCTATGAAGTTGTGCCCTGTGTCGATATGCAAAATGGGGAAGGGAAGCCGGGCAGGGTAAAATGCTTTCATGGCTAAATGGAGCATCACCAATGAATCTTTGCCGCCTGAGAACATCAGTACAGGGTTTTCGAACAAAGCAGTGGCTTCTCTGATGATAAAAATAGATTCCGACTCTAATTCCTCTAAATGTGAAAAATGGTAAGAATTCATCAGGGTTTTATTTTAGGGAGAATAAATTTATAAATAATTTCAACTGTTTCATCCAAGGAAGTGTTGGCTGTGTTAATTTCAATGTCGGGGTTGATGGGCGGTTCGTAAGGGCTGTTGACGCCTGTAAAGTTTTTTAAAAGTCCTTTGCGGGCTTTTGCATAAAGTCCTTTGGTGTCGCGTTTTTCGCATACTTCAAGAGGGCAGTTTAAAAATATTTCAATAAAATCATCAGCACCGGCAATTTCTTTGGCAGCTGCTCTCATGGCTATTGCAGGGCTTATAAAACAGTTGATTACAATAATGCCGCAGGATACAAATTCTCTGTTTAATTCGGCTATTTTTCTGATGTTCTGCAAGCGTCCTTCATCTGTAAAATCGAATGCTTTATTAATCTCTGAGCGCACAATGTCGCCGTCAAAAGTTTTAACCAGAAAACCTTCGTTATACAGTTTGTTTTCGAGATGATGCGCAACAGAGGTTTTTCCTGAACCCGACAAACCTGTGAGCCACAATATCTTAGCCCTCTGACCTAAGAGTTTTTCTTTATCACCTCTTGTCAGAAATAGGTGGGATTGTGGATATATGTTTTTAGATTTGGACTTCATCGGGGAACAAAATTAATTTAAAAACATGAAATTTTTGAATTATAAGGACAGTTTTATTATAAAATAAGTTGAAACGAAAGCAAAAAAGGGAGCGAGTATCCATACAAAAAGAGATTCTTTCACGGTTTTATTGTTGAAAGCTTCTTTCATTCCCTTTTTGTTGATTCTGAGAGCTATAAAAGCACCACTGTTCATTTGAACCAATGAAGTTGGAATGCCTTTATATAAAGAAGCCCAGAGCAAGAGGCTTGCTACGAGCACTGAAATAACCATGGCATTAAACGCATCCACTTCAATAATATCTTTGCCTGTTTTTTTTGTTACTTTGTGTCCCAGTAGTGAACTGCCAATAGCAAAGCATGGCGCAACGATTAGAACGGACAATAATGTTATAGGCAAAAAGTTTTCAATGTTTTCGCTTCCAAGTTCATTTAGGGTAAGCGAGGTAAGAGGGCCGGCTGCATTTGCTACATTGTTTGACCCTATAGAAAAAGCCACATAGCACGATGCTCCAATAATCAATATTTTCAGCACACTCACATTAAAAATCGGATAATCTAAAAAAGCCAGAAACTTTTTTTTGTTTTGAAACAGTGGAAATACAAATTTGAGCAGCAATAGCATTGTAAGAAAAGCAATTAATGGAAGTATAAGCCATGTGGGAATGATTTCCAGAAAAAGCTTTTTGGTGTTGAGAGAATGGAGAGCGGTAGCGGCTCCTGCAATGGATAAAACTGTTGACTGGCTTGTTGACTGGGGAATGCCTATAATATTGGCAAAAAAAATGGACAAAGCAGTGCAAAGCAATATTACCGAAGTATTGAATGGGGTGAAAAGAGATTGTTCGAGAAGGCCTTTGCCAAGCGTTAAAGATACTTGACTTCCGGCAATGAGAGCACCTGCAATGACCATAATGCCAAAAAGGCCGGGAATGAATTGCTTTTTAATAATATTGGCGCCATAAGCTGCCGAAAACGAAGGCGAAGTGCCACTTGCACCCATGTTAATAGCTAAGAATACGGCCAGTAGAAAAGGTATAATCAATAAACTTATGGCGGACATACTTTAAAATTAAAATTGTTGTTAATAGAGTCAATAAGTCCTTGTTTCATCAAATGCCATAAAATGCCCTCAGCAAATAAGTCATATCCTTTTGCATTACAATGTCCATCTGTTTTCCAGTAATATGAGCCGAGCTTATCAGGACTTAGATTTCTGATATTTTTAATGTAATCTTGCAGGTCAATAAAAGGAATATTATGAGTGTTTTTGAGCTTTTGCATAAGAAAGCTGTATCTGTCATGTTCCTCTTTTTCTGCAATAAAAACAAGCTCCAGTTTAAAACATTTTTCTAAAGAGAGTAGGTAAAAACTGTCAACACATGCTTCAATATCTCTGTTAGCTTTTATACTGTCTGCCTTATAATCGGATTGCGATTGCAGGTACTTGTTTTTGTAATTTAAAATGTTGTTGGTATAAAAACGGAACACATAGCTTATGGCATATATTTTTTCCCACCAGGGGCCTTTACGGTATTGAACTCCCTTCTGAATAAAGCGTTCAAATCCACCTCTGTAACGGTAAAAATTGAAATCGCTTAACCCAAGAGCAACAATAACAAGGTCGGGCTTGTACTTCAGCATCCTTTCTTTCAAAAGCATGTATTCGAAAAAAGGGTCTGAACCGGAAATTCCCGCATTGAAAACAGTGATTTTTTTGTTTGACACTTTTTTTAACTTGTTCTCCAGCAGCCATGGACATGTTGAATCTTGCGGTGCGCCCATTCCTTCTGTAAATGAATTGCCCAAACAAATAATGCGGTATTCATTATCACTTTTATCTATGGGGTGGTCGATATCTCTCAACCCATCAGCATTGCTTTTCACAACATATTTAAACTCATCAAGTTCTTTTACAAGAGTCGTGTTTTTTTCATAAACCAACAAATGAGGATTTTGTTTGTCTTTTGGAGTGTTATTATTGAAACCCGAGGCGTAATATCCTGTTGTTATTTCATTATAAGTCTTATTTATTGATAAAATGCGTAATATGCCTTCTGATATTAACCATACAAAGAGCATATATAATAGTGAAAGTTTAATGGTGGATGAAGTTTTTTCAGGTATATCGAATAGCTTTATAATAGTGATTGTTATAAGCCATAGTATGCTGCCTGATATAATAATAAAAAGTATAGAAGTTATATGAGATGTCACAAAAAATGTGACTAAAAGATAAGCATAAAAAAGCCCAAAAGCTATAATAACAGAAAAGCTTATCAATATTACCCACTTTAGAAAATTTTTTCTTATTTTAATCGTGTGGTTTTTTTTATTTGTTAAAGAAATAAATTTGAAAATAGTTATCGTTAATATTGAAAAAAGCACAACATAAAAAAGAATATGAATGATGTTTATGATAATGTTTTTTGGAATCCATCTCGAAAATATCGTAAAAAGTTTATGAATCTTCGCTTTTTTGTTTTTTATATTTTGAGGTAGAATATATTCACAGCTATGGGATGTTTTTTTTAATAAAATCAGATCTTTTAAGGTCATGTTTGTGTTAATATCTTCAGTCCTTATCTCAACGCATTCTATCTGTTTGGCAATGCTATCGGGTATTTCTATTTTTATATACTTATGGTAACTGTTTTCGGGTGTGTGCCAGTGGTTAACCTTATAATCATACTGTAAAAGACTTTCCTTATTTAGAGGTGAAATGCCACATACCTTTATTTTCTGTGAAAGATTGGAAGAATTGCCTTTAAAACATATAAATAAAGGCTCATAAATGTTGATACTGCTCAAATATACTATCACAAAAGAGGAGATAGCAAGAGCAACAATTATAAAAACTGTTTTAAATACTATTTTTCCTCTTTTCACCTTTAAAAATTTATTTAGAATTAATGGAATCAATAGTTCCCATTTTCATCAAATTGTACAATACGCCTTCGGCAAATAAGTTGTAGCCATTTGAATTACAGTGTCCATCAACTTCCCAATAATACTTGTTTCTGTTATTTATAGTTACATCTGCAATGTTTTTATTATACTCGAACAAGTCAATTACAGGGATGGTTTTAAGCTGCTTTAACTTTTCAATAATGGGAAAATAATCGTTTTTAGTATCATCTACCAAAACAATGACTAATTGAAATTTGTTTTTTAATGATAGGTTATAAAACTTTAATATACAATTATAAATATCATATTGGGCATTGGCATAATTTGCTTCATTTTCTTTTGGAGATATGAGGTTTTGGTATTTTAATAAGTTGTTGATATAAAACCTGAAAATATAACTTGTTGCATACAGTTTTTCCCAGCAAGGTGCATTGCGAAACTTAATGCCGTTGGCTGTAAATCTTTCAAAACCACCACGGAAGTTGTAAAATTCAAAATCGGTAGTGTTTAGTGCCAGTAATACCAGATCGGGCGCATATTTCAGTAGTTTTTTTTCGAGCAAATAATATTCAAAGAAAGGGTCGGAAGAAGAGATGCCTGCATTAAAAGCGGATATGTTTTTAGATGACACACGTTTTAATTTGTCTTCGAGTAAGGCAGGCCATGTCGAATCCTGAGGTGCCCCAATGCCTTCGGTGAATGAATTGCCCAAACAAATGATGCGGTATTCGCTGAGGGGTTTGGCTGTAGGACGGTCTGTATCTCTTAGACCTTCATTATTGGCAGCAATTTTATAAAAGAACTCTTTACGTTTGTCGGTGTAAGAGGCATAAGGATGATGGGCATATACCCATGGGTTTTGAGGGTCAATATATGATGTGTTAATGTTGTAACCCGATATAAAATATAGGTCGTTTTTTTCATTATAATTCTGATTGAGCCCGATTATCCTTAAGATAGTTTCAATACCAAACCATACAATGCCTGTTGTGATTAAAATTTTCCTGACCTTTTGTTTTGTTTTGGCTGACGCTTTAATTTTTTTTAATATAATGTTGCTCAATAGCCACAGAGCGTGAATTGTGATATAAATAAGCAAGATTGAAGTGATATATGCTGCCAGAGAAAACTTGAATAATAAATAACCAAAAAAAAGACAAGCGGCAATTATGATAGAATATAATATGGTTTTTAACCAGGGCATCAATTTTTTGAGTTTAATACTGAAATTTTCATCTTTGTTGATGACAATCAAATGAACAGTTTTAAATACAATTAGAAGACACAATGAAATGATTATCAAGTATTTGATAAAGCTATTGTGCATAAGAATCTTTGCCAATTTATACAATGTGAATTGGCTCTTTATATTATCGGGGAGCAAATAGTCGTGAAGTCCAGCGGTTTGACCGCTTAGTATAAACTTATCTAAAGGGATATTGTGTTTTTTACCATTAAGGGTTACGGTTATAAAGCTGCTTTTATTGACAATACTATCGGGAAGAATAAAACCGATATTTTTATGATAATCGTTGTCGATGTTCCAGCCCGGTCCTGAATGTTCTGTATTTAGAAAAGTTTTTCGGTTGAGCGGTGAGATGCTGTAAATACTGATGTTTTTTTTGTCTGCAACAGATAAACTTGAAAAATCAATACTTACAGGTTCGAAAATGTTAATGTTTCTTACATAATGACATAAAAACGCAAATAATAATATCATAATAATAAAAACAGAAATTTTTATTATTCTACCTATAGCCATTTGCAATATCTTAGTTTATAGTTTGTTTTCTTTTTCTAATTCCATCACCGATTGCCAAATGCTCCAGCCGGTATCACCCCAGTGGTGATAGATGTGAAGCATGTAAGGTTTAAAAATACTTTTAAAATTATTATATGTGTAGCCTTTATTTGGCGCCCAATTTATAGCTGAATTGTTGAATTCTGTTATAAAATTATATTTGACAGATAATGTTTTAATGTCCTGGATTTTAAATTTCCATGCACTAACAGCCAGAGTTCCCTGGTCGCGTGTTTCAAGTAAGGGGTTTTCAAATTCTTTGAGTGTGATTTCGTGCCAGTAATTCATAAACTCATAAGCTTCGGCATTAAAAAGAAAAACGCCGCCATTCCAATGTCGCCAATTATAAGGTATTGTAATTTCATACTTGTGTTGAACATATTCCTGAAAATGATGGCATTGCGCCACTTTGGGCGTTATATCCTCTCCTGATTTGTTTAACCAGATATTCAATTTATAATTATACTTCATGCCCGTTTCGAGATAAAGTTTTTTAGCAAAATGCTTATAATTAATATGAATAATTTCTTTGGAAGAGTTATACCAAAAATGGTCTTTTTTATTAAAATAGTAATTTCCGAAACTAAAATATTTTGTTGGTAAAATATATCTTTTAACAAGATACTTGATAGCAGAAACGACACCTTTGAAAGATTTTTTTTTAATATCGGCAAACTGTCTGTCTAATTTCATCCTGTCTTCACTGAATAACCTGACTTGAGAAAAGAACTTTTGTTTGAAAAAGGCGTCAATTTTTGAATATTCTTTTTCTCTTCTTAATACATCGTCCAAGCAACCACATTTAATGACATGGGGACTAAATTCATTGAAGGGACAATGATCTTTTGCAAAAATTATAGGGGGGGTAAAACAATTGAAAATGCTGTTTATTTCGAAATCAATAGCCACAACGTCTGAATCGAGGTAACAATACAGATTGTTGTTGCCTAAATCAAGAAACTTGTGTAATCCGGTTTTCAAATAAATACTTGCCTGATGATGGTTGTATTCAGGGGGTGTGTCTATATTAATAATTTGATTGTGTTCTACAGGGATTTCGTTGCGTTTAATATCTGTGACAACCAAAGCAGGATGTTTGCTAAAATGACGGATAAATTTTAAACTGTAGTTTAATGTGTGGACATGTTCCTTGTCGCCGCAAACCACAAATACAAAATAATTCATAATATTAATAATTTATTGTGTTTAATTATTTTGGATATGTGCATAGAAAAAGATTTTCTAAAAGAGCAACATTTTTTTCTTTAACAATATCAGTAATAAGCCCTACCATTTTACTATTGCTAAGATTTTTAATATTTGATAGAAAATAGGGATTAACAATCAACTCTCTGTCAAAATTAACCATCAAATTTTCCATTTCATCAATAAGTTTATCATTTTGAGTTTTTTTCCGGATATCAATAAGTAATTCTTTTAATGAGAGGGGGAGATGAAATTCTTTTTCAACTTTAAGTTGTTCTTCAATCAGATTTTCAAAACTACAAATTAAATTCTGAAATTTTCTGAAATTTTCTGCCTGATGTGGATTACTTGAGGGTTGAGGTCTGAATTTATTGAGTTCTTTAATTATTTTTTTTAATGTGTCGGAAGGTGTGTAATTGAAGCTGAAATAAAAAGGAAAGTTAATAGTATTGAAGAAAATTTTGCTTCCAAATGAGTCTGCAAAGTTTAACATTTGAGGAATTTCCTGCCAGTTTATTGGCATAGGGCAAAAAGAAAAGGAGAGTGGTCTTCCCTGAGATTTTGATATTTCATTGAATATTTGAATGTTTTTCATCACCTTATCAAAATCAGCTCCTTTGCGAATATGTTCAAATAAAGCTTTTGTTGAAGCATCAACACTTATTCCTAAATTGACATTAAGCTTTTTAAAAACGTCCTCAACCATAGTATTGAAAACTGTTCCATTGGATTGGATATGTACCATGCACTTTTTATTATGCAAAGCCATATAATTCCAGATTTTATAATAAATATCAATCAGAAATGGCTCTCCACCATAAAAAGAGGCTGCTTTGATGCGGGATAAAAAGGGTTCTAGTTGCTTTAAAAAACGATTGTCGTACAGGTTGTTTTTATTTTGAGAAGTGTGAGAATTGCACATTATACAATCGAGATTGCAGAAATGAGACAATTCAAAATCTATTCTTCCGGGGTATTTAGATATGGCATTTTCAGTATATGTTGAAGAGATACTTCCGAGAAAATTTTCATTAATAATGCTGTTAAAGCAAGACTGGCAACCAAAAGAGAGGTTGTGTTTTTTCAAATGTTTTTGTAATGTTTTTCTGTTTGTCGATTTAAGGGCATCGGATATTGTGGAAGAAGGGTAGAGGCCAAAACTCAAATTGTCGGCGTAGGCACAACATGGTTTTATAAGACCGCTTGGTTTAAAATACAAACCACTGAAAGGGGCATTACATATCAAATGGTCTTTGCATCCTGCATTTTCAAAATAATGGTGAAGTGTTTCAGGAGAAAAGGATGGTTTAATTTTATTGCTGAACCATTTCATTTATTTGAAGTTTTCCGGCAAGTTTATAATAATGTTTATATGATTTAATATAAAAGCTCTTTTTTTCTGTGTTTTTTTTCTCAAAAGGCAATGCCCAGATAATATTGCGGTATTCTAAAGCAATAATCTCATAAATAGTGCTTTTATAGCTTTTATAATAAGAGTCGTTTAATAATTCCTTGAGTACATTAATATGGTGTTCTTTGAAACTGATCAGGTCATGCTTTTTGGAAAGGCCTTCATCGTGGTCCCTATAAGCCGACCAACATTCATTTATATATTTGAATTTTGAGTTTTTTATAATTTCGAGCTGCAATACCCAATATAATGATAAGGCATTTGATTTTGATGATATATAAGGCGTGAGGTCTTTGTTCCTGAACACCAGACTTGCAGTAGGAATAATTGTTCTCCGAATCAAATCTTCGGGGTATAAATCGGGTTTGTAATGATTGAATTGTGAATAAGTTTTATAAATATTTTGAGAGCGGTTAATGTTTTTTTTATCATCAGGTTTTACGGTAGAAATAATTTCTGCATCGTGAAAACAGCCTGCATAGTTGGGGTTGGCTTCCAGAAAATCGATCTGACGCTGCAATTTATCAGGGTTTGTCCAATAGTCGTCGGCATCAATTAAAGCACAGTAACGCGATGTCAAATTTTTTAGCAATGATTTTCCTGCTTCAAGCGGACCTGTATTGGTCGGTGATGCAATTACTCTGATAATGTCGGGGTAGCGGGCTTGAAAACTATTAATGATATTTAAACTGTTGTCGGTTGATTTGTCGTCAAAAACAAATATGTTGAAAGAAAAAATGGTTTTTTGATTCAAAGCGGACTCAATCGCCTCTTTGACGAAGTTCTCGTGATTGAAACATAAAATGGCAATATCAACGCTTATATCAGAATTCATTTATGGGGAAATTATGATCCTGACTGAGACTTTTTAATCAGCTTGATGGCATCAGAGATGGTGATTAGTTTTTCGATAACATCATTATCAATGTCAATTTTGAACTCATCTTCCATGTCAAGAATAATATCAACAATTCGGGCTGAATTTATTTTTAAATCCTTAATGATTCTCATGTCTGCTGAGTAGTTATCCCAAACTTTTTTGTCGAAAGTGTATTTTTTTATTATTTCGATTAATTTATTTTCAATGGCATCCATTTATTTATTTTTTATCATTTAAGACAAAGTTATGATATTTTTTTAATAATAACACAAGAATTTACGTCACCAAATCCAAAGCTGGCTTTTATTAAAGTGTTGAAGTTGCAATTGAAAGTTTTAAGAGGAATTTTCGATGTGTCAACTATTTTTTCAATTTCGGGGTGGATGTTTTCAGCATTTAAGTTTCCATGAATAAAGCTATGGTAAAGTTGCAGAACGGCTGCAATGGTTTCAATGGCTCCGGTAGCGCCTATACAATGACCGGTTAGAGACTTAAGGGAGTTGATATAAGGGAAGTCAGCGCCATTTCTGAGCAAAGCTTCGCTCCAGTTTTTTATTTCAAGTGTATCGGCAATGGTGCTGCTCAGATGGCCGGAGATATAGTCAATGTCATTTCTGTTAATGCCCGACTCTGAAATGGCTTGATTGATACACCTAATGACTCCCTGGGCATTGGGTATGGTCATGGTGCCATTATTTCTCTGTCCGCCGCTGTTAATACTGCCTGCTAAAATCTCAGCATAAATTCGGGCCTTTCTTTTAATAGCCGACTCATAATCCTCAATTAATAAGACTCCTGCGCCGGCACCGGGGACAAAGCCTGAGGCATCAACACTCATAGGACAGGATGCCTTTTCAGGCAGTGTGTTGTTTTTGCGTGTAAGCACTCTCATGGCATCGAAGGTTGCCCATGTGTACATAAAGTCGGCTTCTGAGGCTCCTGCCAGCATGCGTGTAGCTTTGCCCGCTTTGATTCTGTCGTAAGCCATTATAATAGATTCTAAGCCTGTAGCACATGCCGAAGAGTTAAAGCTCAACTGGTTACCCAGACCCAAAATCCAGCCTAAGTTAGCGCTTATGCCACTCAGCATGCTTTTCTCAACAATGCAGCTTTTTAAATACTTTATTCTGTTGTCGTTGGTATAGGGTATTATTTTATTGTAAAAAATATCAGGACTTCCCACACCACTGCCAATAATACAACCTGTGTCGTAATCTGTTTCACCTTGATTGGGTTCGGGTATTTCTAAGCCTCCGTCGCACCAGGCCTCCAGTCCAGCAATTACACCATAGATTATAATCTTTGCCGCATCACTGAGTTTATATTTATCGATATTGAGATAGTAATTTGAACTTGTTTCATCGGGTATTCCGGCCAGGAGGCACCCAAAACCCAGTTTTTCGAGATTTTCGCGATAAGTGATGCCACTTTTGGTGTTGTAAACAGCCGTTTTAAAATCTTCTAAGTTGCTTCCTATTGAAGAAACAACCCCCATACCTGTTATAACAACTCTTTTATTCATCTTTATGGAGTTTGCAAATTCCCATCATCTGAGAAATGAGTTTTTGGGTTTTACTGTTTGTTAACTTAATTTGTGCTTTTATTGTATTGTAGCGATTGTAAACAATGTCACTTTCAACTTGTAGAAGCATGCCGGGTTTACAAATGCTGAAAAATTCAGCATCAATAGTTGTAACTAAAGGACAACAGACATTGAAATCCACAAGGTCATTTAAAAGATAGATTGTATGAGCCACAAGTCCTGTTTGACCCATGATTTCGAGTTGTAATATGCTGGGCACAACGGTATGAGTTTTAAAATGCCCATCGTAGAAAGTTGATTTTTCGGGAAGCAGGTATTCTGAAATAATTTTTTTCTGGTCAATATGAATGATACGGTCGATAAACAAGAAGTTCGGACCATAAGGCATTTTATCTATGATGTATTGGTAGTCCATTTTAAGAAGTTTTACATTAAATGTTCTCCTCCGTCCACATGCAGGTTTGCCCCATTAATCCAATCGGCCTCGGGTTGCATGAGCAAATAAATAACATCAGCCACATCTTCGGGTTTTGTAAGCCTGCCCGAGGGATTTGTTTTATATGCTTTCTGAAGCATTTTTTTATTGTCAGGAATGGCTTTAAGCGCAGGGGTGTCGATAACACCGGCGGTTACAATATTACAACGCAGCTTGTATTTCCCTGTTTCACATGCCAAATACTTTAATGTTGCTTCCATAGAAGCTTTTGCAATTCCAGGATAGCCATATCCTTTTACATATCTGCTGCTTCCGCTGTAACTTAAACCAATCACTCTGGCTTTTTCAACGAAATACTTATGTTCTAAAAACCAAAGTGTCCAGAAATATAAACCGTGCGACATGGAGTGATGGGTAAACATCATTTTTTCGAGACCCAGGTCAGATGTGTCTTCTGTTATTGATCCAATATTTGCACCTGTGATTGCGTATAAGAACAAAGAAATACTGTTTTCTGATAACTTGTTTTTTATCGTTTCCTGAATTTTTTCTTTGCCTTCTTTTCTGTTTACATCAGCATTTATACTGATAGTTTTGTCGTTTGTAAACAAATCGGGGGCTATATCTGTCAGTTGTTTTTTGCGGTCGAAATGAACAATAATTAAGTTGTAGTTAAGCGTTGAGAGTTTTCTGGCAGTGGCAAGCCCAATGCCCGAAGAACCTCCGAAAATAACAACCCAGAGTTTTGATTTAGGTTTTTGTTGGCTGGCCATAGAAAACGTTATTTTGAAATTTAACTTTTTATCCGATACTTTACATATCAACAATAAACTAAAGTTGAATACAATATTATGAAAAAAAACGCAAAAAACTTTAATTTTTGTAATTTTACATTTATAATAAATACTGATAGATAAATGGGAATGTTTCACACGCTCTATTTTGAAGCGACGAGGAGATGTAATCTTAATTGTCCTAATTGCAGCAGTGGTTCTAATAAACAGGGGCTTCGTGATACATTGAACACCCGACAAATTGTTGACAGGGTTTTAACTCCTGCAGCAGCATTGGGGACAAAGTTTCTCGACTTATCGGGTGGTGAATTTCTTATGAGAAAAGATGCCATGGAAATTCTTAAAATTTCACAAGATTTGGGTTTTAGAATAGGCATTGTCTCAAATGGTGTATTGCTTACAGACAAAAAACTGGATGAGATACAAGCTGTCTTATCAGAGCGGTTTATAATATCGTTGGGCATCAATAGTTTTGATAAAAATAACGTGGACTCGCGGCAGGTGCCGGTTGATGACACTATAAAACTTATTAACAAGCTGAACGACAGAGGCATTGCTATAAATATTGCAGTAACTGTTGGTCGTTTCAATGCTGATGTGTTAGACGACACCATAAGCCAAATTGAGTTGTTGGGTATTGCCTTTAATAGAATACCTTTTTCGCCGCGTCACTGTGATGAAAAAAATCTAATGATTGACAAGTGCTTGATGCGTGAAAAAATTCATCCGATTTTAAGCCGCACGCATCTGGGGTATGTTAGTTATGTCCCCTTTTTTTTAAGTACAGCAGATTATTTTAAGCAGTCAGCACAACTGCCTGATGAGTTTCCTGTACCGCTTAGCCCATCTGTGGGTTGCTGGGTTGGGTCTTTTTATGGTATTACACCCGATGGAGAAGTAACACCATGTCCGCTTTTAGGGGATCATGTTTCGGGTGGAAATATTCTTAAAACAAATCTGAAAGATATTTTATTTGAATCGGATTTGTTTTTTAAGCTCACTCATAGGGATAATCTAAAAGGTGAATGTGGAAAGTGCAATTACCGTTTTACATGTGGTGGTTGCAGGGTGATGTCGTACTATAAGACAGGAGACCTTTTTGCAGAAGACCCTACTTGTTTTATTAAAGATTTGAATGAAACAGAAATCCATGAATTGGAGGAGCTGACACGAAAAAATTTCAGAAAATACTATTTGTTGTCAAAGGTGGGTGGTTTTTAAAACCCACGCCTGCCCACATATACTTCGCATCTGTTAATGTTTAATGCTATCTGTTCAACTTTCGATGAACCACACTAAATGGCAAAAGTCAGGAGGCCAATTTTTCCTGACTTGTCCAATTTAGTGCGGCTTGCCACTACTTTCGTTTCACAGCTATACTAACATTGTTTTGTCACAAAATTTGTTTTGCTTACTTCGACTCAGCACACAAGTCGCCACAAATTCATGTGCCAAAACATTTTCTCACATTTGTTTTGCCAAGGGTTTCACCCGTGGTTACAAATATTGCAGTCACTTCGGCAATTGCTTACTTCGGCATGCTCAGCACATGGCAGTGCAACACCGCTGGACTGCTATCAGTATCATTTAATGGCCAAATATTAATGCACAAACTATCTGACACTTTAGATTTTCAAATCTTCTATCGCATGTATAGCAATGAATTTTACGAAGAGCGTGAACGGCCTATTAAAAATTTGCGTTTCAAAATTGAGGATTTCTTTACACAAATATAAAATCATTTCTATGTAATAAAGCAACCAACGAGTGAGGATATTGGATGTTTTTTAAACAAGAGATTCATCCCGAACGGCTTTGGTTGCGCCAGTAAAGAAATCTGACAATTTTAGCAAATTTTTAATAAGCCTTGACT
>Ga0172368_10000684_pt1 | contig 48394 bp, 28 predicted proteins | sample Lak11m_FD_114540 | JGI IMG/M metagenome (GOLD analysis project Ga0172368, IMG submission 114540) | Freshwater microbial communities from Kabuno Bay, South-Kivu, Congo - kab_022012_11m | ecosystem: Environmental > Aquatic > Freshwater > Lake | place: Democratic Republic of the Congo: South-Kivu... | reverse complement strand
GCTTCACAGCGTGTCCCTCTCTTCCAGTGATGTAGGAGTTACTCGAAATGTTCGACACGCTGGCCTATTTACCTAGCCCCGGCTATGCTCCGGGAATTTCCACCACCTATGGGACGCCGCCGGTATTCATGCCGAAGCCCACCTTGCTTCTCTAGCTCCTGATCTCAACGAACCACCGATAGCTGAATTCATCAATGCTCCCGGCGATCAACCTACACCGATCGATTCTTACGTGGCAAAATAGGGATATGATTAGGGAAATACGGGACAATCGTCCGCCATGCTTCGCTACCGTCCGCGGCTGACGGAATACGGAAATACGGGGACAGGTTATGTATTTCATTAGTGAGAATATGCCAATAAAGTGATTTACCTGATCTGCCCCTGTCTTCTATGACGACCGCGGGCAGGTGCTCTCCGCCACCGCCGAGTACCTGCCCGCGCGCGGGCTGGTGTCGCGCCTGGTCTCGCCGGAAGGTCACATCGCCGAGTTCGAGTACAACAAGGCGGATCAGGTGACGCGGGTGACGCTGCCGGTGGGGGCGGGCGACCAGACCGGCGTCGGCTACCTCTATCATCACGTCGGCGGGCCGCTGCTGCAGGCGACGGAATACGGCGCGGGGGGCGGGGAGCGTAATACCCTCTACACGCTGGACAACCAGGCGCGGGTGGCGGAGGCGCTCGGAATAAATGGGGACAGTTGATCCTTATCACCACACCCAGTTTGCGGAAAAATCGCCGAGAAACCGCCAAAACAGGTTTAAAACTGCTCGATTTTGGGTATATCGTGAACATCTCCACCTGACTCTTCCACAACTCGTTCTGCCGCAGCAGAAGGTCTTACTCTTACTCTGACTCTCATACCATTTGCGTCCAATCGAACCCGCTTCTCACTTTGCAGGCTCGGTGAATGGGTCTACCTGTAGCCGCATCCACAGATGCGGTACTCCGCCCCCGTAAAGGGATGCGGCTACAGGCAGACCCATTCTTCCAGTCTTCCATTCTTCCAATCTCCCATAAGGCAGGTCTCCCATGTTTTCTAAACTTCCCATGCATATTGCCCGATTGGAATCTCTGGCCCGGCGCCGTCCGCGCACGGTGGCTGTTGTCTATGATAACGACTGGCGCGAAGCTGGCCTTGACGCTGCCGCGCCGCCCCCCGATCCCGACGCCGACATCATCTGCATCCGCTACATCGACGACTGGCCGCCCGCGCCGGAAACGGTTGCCCCGAAAGCGCAAAATTTCCACGCTCGGGTCGAGCGTGGAAATGTTGCCGTGGCCGGGGATCTGCGGGGATCTGCGCCGGACGCCGGCCATCCTCACCCGTTATGCCGCCTTCATGATCGGCGCATGCTCCTCCAGCGACGGCAGGATCTCCACCAGCAAGCGGCGGAGCTCCGCGTCGTCGTTGTGGCGGGCGACGCGGAGGAGGGTGGCGAGGCGGCGGTCCAGATCCTCCGGGTCCATGTACTGCGGGCGGGGCACGCTCATCAGCTTGCCGTCCACCTTCACGTTGTGCGCCTCGCTGTCGTAAAGCAGCTCCTCGAACAGCTTCTCGCCCGGGCGCAGGCCGCAGAACTCGATCTGGATGTCGCGGTACGGCTCCAGGCCGGAGAGGCGGATAACGTCCTCCGCCAGGTCGAGGATGCGCACCGGATCGCCCATGTCCAGCACGTACAGATTGCCGGAGCGGCCGTTGGCGCCGGCCTTCAGCACCAGCGAGACCGCCTCCGGGATGGTCATGAAGTAGCGCCGCATCTCCGGGTGGGTCACGGTGACCGGACCGCCGTGCATGATCTGCTCCTGGAAGGTGGGGAGCACGCTGCCGCGGCTGCCCAGTACGTTGCCGAAGCGCACGGTGAGGAAGCGCGTCTCGCTGCGCACCGATTCCGCCCGCACCACCTCCTCGCAGAGGAACTTGGTGGCGCCCATGATGCTGCTCGGGTTGACCGCCTTGTCGGTGGAGATGAGCACCATGCTCGACACGCCGTGGCGGGTGGCCGCCTTCACCACGTTGCGCGTGCCGCCGATGTTGTTGGCGATCGCCTCCGCCACGTTCTCCTCCATCAGCGGCACGTGCTTGTGCGCGGCGGCGTGGAAGAGCAACTGCGGCCGGTAGGTCTCGAAGGCCGCGTTCAGCCGCAGCACGTCGCGCACGTCGCAGATGATCTTCACCGTCCGCTCCGCCAGGTGCGGGAAGGCGTGGTTCAGCTCCTGCGTAATCTCGAAGATGGAGTTCTCGCCGTGCCCGAGCAGCACCAATTGCGACGGGTTCATGCGGCAGACCTGGCGGGCGATCTCGCTGCCGATGGAGCCACCGGCGCCGGTGACGATCACCCGCGCCCCGGTGATGTACTGGCCAAACTCCTGCAAATCCGCCAGCGCCGGCGGGCGGTGCAGCAGGTCCTCCGCGCGCAGGTCCTGCATGCGCAACCGGCCCCGCGAGGAGGAGGGATTGTCCAGCAGGCGGGCGAGGACGGGGACCACCCGCACCGCCACCTTGTGCCGCGCGCAGGCCAGCACGTACTCGCGCAAGTCGGCGTCGCCCGTCTCCGGAATGGCGATGATCACCTCGTCCACGTCATGCCGGTGCAGGTGATCGTAAAGCTGGTGCAGTGGCCCGAGCACCTGCTGGCCGCGCAGATAGGTGCCGTGGTGCAGCGGGTCCTCCACCAGGATGCCGAGGATGTTGTATTTCCGGCTGTCCTTCTCCAGCGCGGTCAGCACCTCCACCACGCTGTGGCTGTCGGCGAGGATGATGGTCCGCTTCGGCTCCTCGCCCCACGGCGTTTCCACCTGCTTCGTCTTCTCCTCCCGCCGGCGCTCGCAGATCAGCCGCAGCAGCAGCCGCTGCACGCCGATCATCGCGGTGGCGAGCACGAAGGTCATGGCGGTGATCGAACGTGGCATGAGCTCGCCGTCGATATACAGCTGCCAGCCGGCGCTGACCGCGCCGGCAATGAAGTTGGCCAGCAGGATGGACCAGAACAGCTCGACGCTGGCGTAGCGCCACCAGTAACGGTACAACCGGAAGCCGATGAACGCGACCAGGTACGTCAACAAGACCAGCGGCAAGCTGGGCAGGTGCTTGACGAAGAATTCAGCGCGGAAATACTCGAAGCGCAGGATAATGGCCAGCGCCATCGAGATCACGACCGCCGTCAGGTCGTATGCCGCCAACAGCACGCGCGAGACGTGCACACGGTGATTCCGCTTGCCCTCTTCCGGTAAGCTCATCCCTGACCCCTTATTGCCATCAGCCATACACACTACCGCCCGGGACGGATGGATGCTTGGGAGCAGCGTCGATGGCCGCTCCGACCCCCCGGTCAGCATCCGTCCGTCCAATCATCCGCCCAAACAGTTCAGTCGTGATACGGGAGCGCCTTCGGCGCCGACTCTGTCCATTCCGTCGGTTCCGTCTCTGCCGATCGGTTGTAGACGATGCCCAGCACGGGCACGCCGACCTGTTCCAGGATGCGCAGGCCTTCCAGCAGCGAGCTGCGCTCGGTTTTCGAGGCGGAGACCACCATGATTGCCCCTTCCGCCAGCGAGGCGAGCTGGGCGCCGTCGCTCAAATTGACCACCGGCGTGCAGTCCAGCAGCACGGAATCGTATTCCTCGCGCACCGAGGCCAGCAGGTCGGCCATCGCCGGCGAGGCCAGCAGCTCCGGCGGGAAGGCGGGCGTGGGTCCGGCGGGCAGCACCTGCAGGTTGTCGAGCGACGACTGCTGCAGGCACTCCTCCAGTGACGCCTCGCCTTGCAGCACGGTGCTCAACCCCACTTCGTTGGACATCCCGAACGTCAGGTGGACGGACGGGTGGCGCAGGTCGCCGTCGATGAGCAGCACGCGCTTGTGACTCATGGCGGCGGTGATCGCCAGGTTGGCGGTCATCGTGGACTTCCCCTCGCCGGCGCTCGGGCTGGTGATGACGATCACCCGTGGGTGCGGCCCTTGCGCGGTGAGGAAGATGTTGTTGCGCAGGATGCGGAAATTCTCCAGCAGGCCGCTCGGGCAATTTTCGTCGGATACCAGCCCCTGGAAACCGTTACGCACCAGCGGGATGCTCGCCAGCACCCGGTAGCCGGCGGAACCTTCCAACGTGTCAGAGGTGTGAATTCGCTCATCGAGCTGGTCGCGCAGCACCGCCGCCCCCAGGCTGGCCAATGCGGCGAAGGCGAAGATCATCATCAGGCTGATCGGAATATTGGGGCTGACCGGGAAATGGCTCGCTCGCGCGTGGGTGATGGGCACCACGTTGGGCAGAATGGCGCGCATGCTCAAGCGCAGCGCCTGCATCTGGCTGGTCAGGTAAGCCTTCGAGGTTTGCAGTTCGCCGATGCGGCCCATGAGCAGCGTCACCTTTTCTTCGTAGTCCGGCAGTTGCTTGATGCGGGCGCGCATCTGGTCCGTCTGCGCGCTCATCACTGACAGCCGGCTTTGCGCCTCGCGGATAGCCACCTGGCTGTTCACGTATTGATCCGACAGGCTCTGGTAGATGGGATTGGGCGCGACGGTCTGGCCGGAGATGACGTTCTTCATCATATCCGCTTCCCGGCGCTTCAATTCCGTGATCTGGTCGTTGATGTTGCGGACTTCCGGTGCGTTGGGCTGGTATTCCAGCAGCGCGGCTGCTTTATCTTGCTGCAGTTTTTCGATCTGATCCTCGATGGCGCGGGTGGTCGGGTTCTCCGAAAACACGGTGCTGGCGACGACTTTATTCGACGTGCGACTCAGTTCACGGGCCAGTGTCTCGCGCCGGTGCTGGGCGGTGGCCAGGTCGGACTTTGCCGTCGAGACCGCGGTCTCCAGCGCAGCCAGGCTGGCGGCGTCGGTCTTCGTCTGCTCGGTGATGTCGGGGATGCCGCGCTCGCGTTTGAGGGCGGCGAGTTCGCTCAGCTTGCTCTCCAGCTCCTTGCTGGTGTCGGTCAGCTCGCTGGACACCTGCTCGGTGGCCATCTCGGCGATGGCGCGGGCGTTCTCCTGGCGGCGATTCATGGAGGCGAGGAGAATCTCGTTGGCAAATGCCGCGGCTGCCTTCGGATTCTGCGAGAGCACCTCGATGCCGACGATCTCGGTGTCCTTCGGGTTAGTGATCGTCACCGGGTAGGCGCTCAGCTTGCTGTTGCGGGTGCCGAATCCCTGCTGGCGCATCTGCGGGGGCACGTTGGCGAAGGCGGTGTCCAGCAGGTCCGGGCTTTTCATCATCTTCACCTGGGTGGCCACCGTGCGGATGCGGAACATCACCTCCAGGTTAGAGGCGATCAGCTCGGAGTTGCCGCCTCCGCTTCCGCTGAGCGGCGTCACCAGCACCTCCGCCGTCGATTTATACAACGGCGTGCGGGTGAACAGCCACAGCAGGCCGAGGATCATCACCGCCGCAAAGACGCCGAGCGCCAGTTTCCGCTGGCGCTGCAGCAATTGCAGGTATGATTTCGCCTGCGCCGACTTGCTCTGCGCATAGCCGTAATAATAATCTCCGTATACCGGTTCCGCCTTGACCATCCGCGTCGGGTCATATGGCACCAGGTCGCGCGAAGAAGGATCGGTCTTCCGTTGATTCATATTGTTCTCCGTGTGTCAGGTTTTCAACAGCCCGGATTACGTGGCGCACATTTCACGCATCCGGCGCCAGAAATACAAGGCCTACTCGCAGATTATGCATCCAATACCTTTATCTGCTGTTGAGATGACGGCCCGTTAGATAATAAGATGTCGCTCCTACCACTCTATTCTGTCGCATCGCCCTGGAAGATGTACGGCTCAAAGACGGTCAAGTATGGGTCTTTGTACCTGATATTGCACAGACAGCGACTTCCAGTTCAACAGAGAGGACCGGTAACGGATGGTGTGACAATACAACCATCTCCGCGTTGTCTGTCACAAATCGTGACACGCCCGAGGGTGGGATGACATGTATAGTAAGGCTATGCAGCCCGCGCATGCCGTGCGAAATAGAGATAACTCCGTGGGGAACTGACAGGGGACACGCAGGCGAAACAGGGCTCATAAAGCGAGGAACAGATCACATGAAACGATTCCTGGTGATGCTGCTGATGTTCATAGGGTTACTGCCGGCGCTGGCCGCCGACCCAGGCGAGGGATACCTGCTGGCCGCGCAGGACAAGATTGCCGTCACGGTGTTGAAGCACCCGGAGTTGTCGGGAACGTATACGGTGCCGCCGGACGGCATGATCGACTTCCCGCGCGTGGGGCAGGTGAACGTGATCGGCATGACCACGGGTCAGGTGGCCGCCATCATTATTGATAAACTGGGGGCCATTCTGGTGAAGCCGGACGTGTCCGTGGTGCTGACCGAGCAACGGCTGCGGAATGCGAACGTGCTGGGCTCGGTGGCGAAGCCGGGGCCGTATCAACTGACGAAAGGCGCACGGATTACCGAGCTGGTGGCGGCGGCGGGCGACCTGGCCGGCGACCGGGAGAAACTGACCGCCACGCTGATTCGCGGTACGAAAACGCTGAAGGTGGACCTGCAGCAGGCCATCGCCGGCAACCCGGACGCCAACCTGGAACTGCAGGAGGGCGACGTCCTCTGGATCCAGGCGCCCGCGCTGATGACGGTGATCATCACCGGCCAGGTGAAGACGCCGGGGTCGTACCGGCTGGAGCAGGGGAGCCGGCTGCTGGACGCGCTGGCGAAGGCGGGCGACCTGCTGGGCGCGCGGGAGAAGCTCAGTGCGACCGTCATGCGGGGGAACACGACGGTGGCGATGGACCTGCAGAAGGCGCTGGCGGGCGACGTGACGGCCAACGCGCAATTGCAGGACGGCGACCTGCTGATGATTCAACTGCCGCCGATGTATACCATCGTGGTGGCCGGACCGGTGAAGACGCCGGGGCCGTTGAAGCTGGAGAAGGGCAGCCGCGTGCTGGACGCGGTGGCGGCGGCGGGCGACCTGACGGGCTCGCGCGATAAGATGACCTCGAAAATCCTGCGCGGCCCGGCGACGATCCCGGTGAAGTTGCAGTCCGCGCTGGCCGGCGACCGCGAGGAGAACGTGGCGCTGGAGGATGGCGACACGCTGGTCATCCAGGCGCCGCCGCAGATCACGGTGACGGTGATGGGGCAGGTGAAGGCGCCGGGCAACGTCATGTTGGATGAAGGCAGCACGCTGGTGAACGCCGTCACCGCCGCCGGCGATGTGACCGAGCGGCCGGAGCGCGTGCATGTGAAGCTGATCCGCGCCGGTCAGGTCACCGACGTGAAATATGGCGACAACGCCGTGATCGTGCAGGATCGGGACGTGGTATCCGTCGAGCGTGAGGCAGTCATCCGCGTCTACGTTGACGGGCATGTGAAGACCCCGGGCGCCTATGACATGCTGGAGGGCGGCGGGCCGCTGGAGGCCATCACGCTGGCGGGCGGCACGCTGACCACGCCGTCGCTGGGCCAGGTGACGATTGTGCGGAACGGCAAGACGCTGCAGAAGGTTAACCTGGCATTGGCGATGACCGGCGTCGTGACCGAGGACCCGCCGTTGCAGAGTGGCGACCATGTGATCGTGCCGGAATCGACGGCTAAGATTGCCGTATTCGGAGCGGTGAACAAGCCCGGCGTCTTCGCCATCAGCGAAACCGAACCGACGACGGTGATCGATGCCATCGGCCTGGCCGGCGGTGGGGTGGTGAAAGCCAGCTTGAATAAGGTCGTGGTGATTCGCGACATCGATCCTGCAACGAATAAGGCGACTCGCATCAATGTCAACATCAATGAGATCGTCGGCAAAGGCAAAATGGAGAAGAATATCGTGCTCAAGCCGAAGGATATCGTCTTCATCCCACAAGGCGGCCTGGATCCCGATATCAAGGCGCTGCTCAGCCCGGCGATCGTGCTGCTGGGGCTGCTGTAAGCCCGTTCGCAAGGCACATTCTCAGTCTGGAAGGGTGCGAGAGCTCCGCCGAATATAGGTAGGCCTATCTAAACTCGGCGGGGCTCTCGCACCCTTCCAGACCGTGAATCGCGCTTCCACCGCTAGCCTAGTTACGGGCGGGGCTCTCGCACCCTCCAGACTGTGAATCGCGCTTCTGGTCAACTACTTATGTACGAGGACCCGGGGTACAGCCACGTATTTTCCGGTATTAAGGAAAGCTTTCCTAGATGCGAACGCCACTCCGCTTTGCTGCGTGGCTTACTACGAACAACTATTAAGCGGTAAGCTTTCCTATCAACGAACGCCACTCCGCAAGCAACGCGGAGTACCTTGTTGGGGCTGCGTGGCTTACTACGTACCGGCTTGCCTAAACTCGCTTACCCGTATACCTGCTTCCCCATTACCCACGTGCCGGCCGGCGTCAGGTCGTCATTCCACAGCACCAGGTCGGCGTCCAGGCCTTCGGCGAGGCGGCCTTTGCGGGCCAGACCGAGGCGGCGGGCGGGGTTGGCGGTGCCCATCGCCCAGACTTTGGCGGGCGGCAGCTTGAGCCATTGCAGCAGGTTGGCGATGCCGACGTTCATGGTGAGGGCGCTGCCGGCCAGCACGCCTTTCAGCGGGTGATCGCCGGCGATGCGCGCGCCGTTGCCGGGTTTCACGTAGACGGGGTAGCCCCACGGCGTGTCGTAGGTGCCTTCCGGCAGACCGGCGCCGACATTGGAGTCGGTGATGAGGCTGATGCTCTCGTATCCCTTCGCGGTCAGCGCCGCCTTGATGGCCAGCGGTTGCACGTGCACGCCGTCGGCGACGAAGTCCACCGTCACCTCCGGATTGGCGTAGACCGCCTCCAGCATGCCCACCGGACGCACGCCGGGCTCCGTCTGTTCCGGCAGCGGGAAGACGTCGTAAAAATGGGTGGCGTGGCGGGCGCCGGCGTCAATGGCCGCCTGCGCCTGGTCGCCGTTGGCGGCGGTATGGGTGATAAAGGGGACAATCTGCAGCTCGCAGAGGCGCTCGATGACCGGCAGGATGTTGGGCGTGTCGGGACTGATGGACATAACCAGCACGCGATGACGACAAGCGGCCAGCAGCTCATGCAGGAACCCCAGGTCGCCGGGCACGGTGTCGCAGCCGGCGCCGGGCAGCGCCACGAAGGGGCCTTCCAGGTGCAGTCCCGGGATCTGCGCGCCGTCCATCCCCGGCAGCGCGTCGGCGATGGTGGCCAGGCGCTCCAGCATGTCGGGCCGCTGCTTGGGGACGATGGTGGCGGCCATGCTGGTGACGCCGAAGGCGGGCAGCATTTTGGCGCCGGCGGCCAGCGGCTCCGGGCCGGCGTCGAACTGGTAATGCCCAATGCCGTGGGTGTGCATGTCGATCAGCCCGGGCCCCAGCAGGCGCCCCTTGCCGTCGATGCGCGTGGCATTGGGCGGGCAGGCGTCGGCCGGCGGATTGACGCGGGCGATGGTCCCATCCTCGACCAGCAGGCAGCCGGGAGCAATGTCTTCACCCGGGCGAATAAGCTGCACGTTCTCGAACCAGAGTGCGGTCATGAGAACCCCTTTCGGCAGGAATGCGGGGACATAGTAGCATAGACGTTGGAAGAATGGAAGGTTGGAAGAATGGATGAATGGATGGGAGGGCGAGTGTCCTCGCGAGCCGCGATCAGGAGTCTGGTTTCACATTTCGCGGGCTTTCGTGGATAGACGGCCACCCGGGGTACAGCCACGCATTTTCCGGTAGTATGCGAAAGCACTCAGGTTGGATAATGAGGGTGCAGTGTCGGAAGTAATGTCGGACCTCCAGGGAAAATATGGACAGTTCCCCTCGGATGATTCAACCTTCCATCTGTTCCCCGGCAGGAAAAGACCCGCGCGCTGGAGAAAGAACCGGCGGAAGGAGACTGCGATGTTACGCATGGGTATCATTGGCGCGGAGAATTCGCATTCAGGCGCCATTTCACAGATTATCAACGTGGAGCAGGCCATCCCGGACATGGCGGTGACGCATATCTGGGGCGAGACCAGGGCCTTTGCGCAGGCGACGGCGGAGAAGGGGCAGATCCCCACCATCGTGCGCGACCCGCTGCAGATGCTGGGGGAGATCGACTGCCTGATGGTCGACCACCGGCACGGGAAATTCCACCTGGCGGCGGCGGCGCCCTTCGTGGACGCGGGCATCCCCTGCTTCATCGACAAGCCGTTCTGCACCTCGGTGAAGGAAGGCAAGTGGTTCCTGGCGCGGCGGCGCGAGAAGGGCGTGGCGGTGACCACCTTCAGCGCCATCAGCCAGCAGTCCAGCATCCCCGGCATTAAAGAGGAGATCGCCAAACTCGGCAAGCTGCGCGTGGCGCAGATCTTCGGCCCGGGCAACTGGAAAGGCAAGTGGGGCGGCATCTTCTTTTACGGCATTCACTGTGTGGACCTGATGACGGAGCTGTTCGGCCCCGGCGTGGAGACGGTGGGGGCGGCGACCAATGGCCAGACCTGCACGCTGGTCTGCCGGTACCCGGACGAGCTGAACGTGCTCATCACCACGCATGCCGCCGGCCCGGGCGGGTGGACAATCACCGCCACCGGCGAGCACGGGCACTACCATGCGACCGTCCCCATGGATGAAAACACCTACATGCCGGGCACGCGCCGCTTCGTGGAGATGTTCCGCACCGGCGTCGAGCCGTATGACGATGCCCGCATCCTGGCGCCGATCTCCGTGCTGGAAGCGGCGGCGCAATCGATTACGAAGAAGAAGCGGGTGAAGGCGGCGGCGGTGGCGATGCCAATGGCGGTGGGGTAAAAAAGTAATAGAACAGGTGAAAAGGCACATTCATAGTCTGGAAGGGTGCGGGAGCCCCGCTCGAATATTGGTTAGCCTGCCGATCACCGGCGGGGCTCTCGCACCCTTCCAGACTGAGAGTCTCGCTTCCACCGTTAGATTATAAACGGGCGGGGCTCTCGCCTCCTTCCAGACTGAGAATCGCCATTACACCGCTTTCCTGGATACGACATCCCCTACCATGAGGAGATATTATGTCAACATTAGCCATTCACGGCGGCGCGCCGGTGCGCACGAAGGCGTTTCCGTCCTGGCCGTATTTCGACCAGCAGGAAGAGGAGGCGCTGCTGAAGGTGCTGCGCAGCGGGAACTGGTGGCAGTTCTCCTACGGCATGGGCGTGGAGCTGGACGAAGGTGCGGAGAAGAACGATGACGCGCAGGTGAGCCGATTTCAGGAAGAGTTCGCCGCCGCGCACGACTGCCGCTGTGGGGTGGCTGCCGCCAACGGCACCGTCACGCTGGAGCTGATCCTGCGCGCGCTGGGCATCGGGCCGGGTGACGAGGTGATCGTGCCACCGTATACCTTCATCGCCTCCGCGTCCTCCGTCCTCTCGGCGGGTGCGGTGCCGATCTTTGTGGACGTGACGGCGGATACACTCAACCTCGACCCCGCACGCATCGAGGAGGCGATCACGCCACGCACGCGGGCGATCCTGCCGGTGCATTTCGGCGGGCAGAGCGCGGACATGAACGCGATCAATGCCATCGCGCAAAAATACGAGCTGTTCGTGGTGGAGGACGCCGCCCACGCGCACGGCGCGAGCTGGAACGGGCGCAAGTGCGGTTCGTGGAGCGACGCCGCCTCCTTCAGCTTCCAGAACTCGAAGAACATCACCGCCGGCGAAGGCGGCATCATTACCACGAACAACCCGGAGCTGGCGCAGCGCTGCAGCTCCCTGCTGTGGGCGGGGCGCGAGCCGGACCGGCCGTGGTACGAGCACCACCGGCTGGGGTCGAATTACCGGCTGACGGAGTTCCAGGGGGCCATCCTGCGCGTGCAGTTGCGCCGCCTGACCGAGCAGACCGCCCGCCGCGACGCCAACGGCCGCTACCTGACCGAGAAACTGCGCGGCTCCGGGCTGGAGCCTACGCGGCTGGACGAGCGCGCGGACATCATCTCTTTCCACCTGTTTATGTCCCGGTATAATCCCGAGGCCTTCGGCGGCATGCCGCGGGCACAGTTCCTGGACGCGCTGACCGCGGAGGGCATCCCCTGCTCCGGTGGGTATAACCATCCGCTCTACCAGAACCCGATGTTCCTCAACAAGGATTTCTGGAAAGGCAGCTTCCCCTGCGTGGCGCCGTATGCACGCGAGATCGACTACGCTGACTTCGCTGAGTTGTGCCCGGTGAGCGAAGCGGTGTGCAAAGACGCGGTGTGGTTTACGCAGAATATGCTGCTGGCGGAGAAGGAAGACATGGACGACATCGTGGAAGCGGTGATGAAGATCAAGGCTGGGAGCGCGGACCTCTGAGTCCGCGCGAGTGGTTGCATCGTCACGCGCGGACTCAGAGGTCCGCGCTCCCAAGGTTGCAGATATGCTTAGCGTCGGTTTCGCAACACGAGATATCACCCCCGAACCGGGCCTGACCCTGTCCGGCTTCGCCGCCCGCTGTAATCAGCCGTCGGAGGGGGGGGACGATCCGCTGTCTGTCTTTGCGCTGGCCGTTAATGACGGGCTGCTGCTTGTTTTTGACTTGCTTGGGCTGGGACCGGAGCTGCTGGGGGAGATTCAGGCGGAGCTGGATGCGCGGCTGCCGGAGGTGCCGCGGGAGAACCGGGTGCTGACCTGCACGCATACGCACAGCGCGCCGGCGTCTATCACGCTGCTCGGGTGCGGCATTATCGAGCCGGGGTACTGGCAGCAGGTGAAGGCGGCGGCGGGAGAGGCGGCGGTTACGGCGTGGAGCAGTCGGCGGGCGGCGACTCTGCGGGTGACGACGGCCGACATCACCGGCGCGAGTTACAACCGGCGCAGCGTGCTGGCGGACGGGCGCGTGGTGATGGCGCAGCACCCGGACAAAACGGTGGTGAAGGTCGGGCCCACGCTTGACGAGATGCTGCTGGTCCGCTTCGACGATGAAGCCGGCCGCGGCATCGCCGGCATTGCGAGTGCTGCCATCCATGCCTGCACCGTGTGCACGCAGCAGATCACCGCCGACCACCCCGGCGAGCTGCGGCGGCGACTCTCCGAGCAGCATGGCTTTCCCTTCCTCTTCCTGCAGGGAGCGTGCGGCGACATCAATCCGCCGTGGGAGGAGATGACGCGGGCGACGATGCTGCAGAACGTTTCTTTCATCATGGAGAGGATCGGTGAGTTACAGTGGCCGGCGGCGGTGGAGGCAGAGCCGTTCCGCATGGCGCGGGCGACAGTGCCGCTGGATTACGCGGCGCTGCCGCCGCGGGAGACGCTGTTGGCGATGCGCGACGGCATGGAGCTGATCGCCCGCACCGGTCGCGCGCCGGCGGAGACGCTGGCCATGTTGGCGAACATCCTCAACGTGGCGCCGGAGGAAGAAGCCAGCCTGATGACGCGCTACATGGCCGCCACGCTGCGCGACTGGAGCGACAATACGCTGGCACAGTATGATGATGCTCCGGCCTCATACGATCTGTCATTGGCCGCGTGGCGGATCGGGCCGCTGGTGCTATGTTTCATGGCCGCGGAGGTGTTTGCCGAATATGCGCTGCGCCTGCGCGACGCCTTCCCGGCATTCACCACGGCGCTGGTCGGGTATGCCAGCCCGCACGTCGGCTACCTGCCCACAGACGAGGCGCAATTCGAAGGCGGGTATGAGGTGGACAGCGCGTACCGGTTTTACAACCACCCGGCGCCGTGGGCGGTGGGGATGGAAGGGCGGGTGATGGAGGCGGTGAAGGGGATGGTAAGGCAGCTACTGTCATAGACCAGCGGTGGAAGGCACATTCACAGTCTGGAAGGGTGCGAGAGCCCCGCCGATGACAGGTCAGCTAACCTGAATCCGGCGGGGCTCTCGCACCCTTCCAGACTGAGAGTCTCACTTCCACCGCTGGCCCAGGTTCGAGCGGGGCTCTCGCACCCTTCCAGACTGTGAATGTACCTTCCACCGCCTGCTTGGAGCGGTTATTTCCGTGACACCCACGGATTGCCCTTGATATAAAACCGCCAGGGTTTGTCGACGGCGCGGGTGATGCCGATGCGGGTGGTGGTGACGATCTCTGCGTCGGGGAGCGGATCGCCGGGGATGATCTGGAGGGGCGGTTGGGACAGGTCGTGACCGTCCAGGTCTTTGCCGATAGCGAAGGCCTGGGTGAGCTTGCCGGGGCCGTTGGTGAGATTGCGCGGGTCAACCTGTCGGTGGGCGAGCATGATCTCCACGCCTTCCAGCGGTTCCAGCGCGCGGATGAGGACGGCGCCGGGGATGCCGTCCGGTTCGGTGACCAGGTTGAGCATATAGTGGTTGCCGTAGGTGAAGTAGACGTAGGCGCGGCCGGGCGGGCCGAACATGCTGTCATTGCGGCGGGTGTGGCGATGGCAGACGCCGCCGGGCACTTCGCGCACGGCATGGCAGGCCGGATCGTTATGCAGGTAGCCCTCGGTCTCCACGATGCGCCCGCGCAGGCGGCCTTCCGGCAAGTCGCGCACGATCTCCGCGCCCAGCAGGCGGCGCGCCACCTCCAGCGTGGGCAAGTGCAGCAGCTCCTCCAGCCGGTTCTCCATTAATCAGGCTCCGGCGTGGACGGCGCCGTGTTGGCATCCGGCACGGCAGGCGTGGTCGCAGTTCCGGGAGCGGGCGTGGCTGGCGTTGGTGCGGCAACTGGCGCCGGCGGGACGCGTACCGGCGGTTTTTTCGGCTTCACGTACTGCTGGTAGGTGTTTTCCGGCAGCGGCGGGCCGAGCAGTTTTTCCTGCGAGCGCAAGAAGCCAAGGTATACCAGCACCAGGCAGGCGATGAGGAAGAGAATGACCAGCCCGGGCACGCGCGAACTGGGCAGCGGGCGCGTCATGATGTTGTCGTCGGCGTTATGTTTTGGCATCCTGTACCCCGGTGGAAATGACACTACTGATTGTACACTACCCATTCTGACCGGTCAAAATATTCGCGGAAGAAAAGTGGTGAAATTTTGAAGGATTACGCACCCGGAGAAAAAACAAGGAGGTAAGTCTTTCGCCTTGATGGCAGGTCTGGAGCATCTATGTTCAATTTCGGTTTGATCGGCTGCGGGAAGCATGCGGAGTGGGCAGTGGCGCCGGCGATTCGCGGCACGGAGGGGTGCCGGTTGGCTGCGGCGGCGGATTTGAACGCGGAACGGCTGGAGATTACCGGCGAGGGCGTGGCCGGTTACACGGATTACCGCGAGATGCTGGCGAAGGAACGGCTGGATGCGGTGTATGTCGCCACCTCGCAGGAGGCGCACTGCGCGCCGGTGCTGGCGGCTATCGCGGCGGGCTGCCACGTGGTGTGTGAGAAGCCGATGGGGCAGGACGCGGAGGAATGCCGGCAGATGAACGCGGCGGCGGAGGCGGCGGGGAAGGTGTTGGCCATCGACTTCGAGAACCGCTACATTCCCGGTTACCGGCAGGTGCGCGAGTGGATCGCCGCCGGGCACCTGGGCACGGTCGGGGCCATCCATATCGACCACATGTGGGACGGGCATAAGATCTGGGGGCCGATCGGCGAGCGGCGGAAGGGGTTCCTACAGCGCGTTGGCTGCCTGGATTGCGGCATCCACATGCTGGACATGGCGCGCTTCATCAGCGGCGGCGGGGAGTGGCAGGACGTGCGGGCGCTGGGCGCCTGGTTCGGCGAGGAGGTGAATTTTTCGCCGCATATCGCCGTCCTGGCGCGGCTGACGCCGGGCCGGCTGGTCACGCTCAACGCCAGCTTCGCCTTCACCGCCTACATCAAGGAGCGCGTGCAGGCGCACGGCATGCTGGTGGTCGGCGAGAAGGGCGTCATTGCGCTGGAGGAGCACGAGGGGACGCATGCCTTTCGGTTGGTGAGTGAAACGCTCAACGATACCTGCCCGCTGGGGGAGGCGGGGCACGACGAGGTGATCCCCAACCTGCTGCGCGACTTCATCACCGCGGTGCAGGGCGGCACGCCGTCGCCGTCGATGGCCACAGGATTCGACGGCCTGCAGGCGCAGATCGCGACTGATGCGGCGAATGTGGATGCGGTGAGGCAGGGGGATGCGTGCCTGGCTACCACAGATAAGCAAGCTGTGTAAGGCACATTCACAGCCTGGAAGGGTGCGAGAGCCCCGCCGAGATTAGGTAGGCTTACCTGTCATCGGCGGGGCTCTCGCCTCCTTCCAGACTGTGAATCTCAGTTCCTTACCTTACCTGTTAGTGGGCGGGGCTCTCGCACCCTTCCAGACTGAGAATGTGCCTTACACCCTGGACCTTACTGCGCTACTTCGTACCTACTTTCAGGGGATAGATCTTCTCTCCCAGTCGCACCTGCCATGTCCCGTTTACCTCTTCCACCATTGGGACGGCGGGCATGGTTTCCGCCACCGGGCAGGATTGCAGGACGGAGACGAAGACGGCGCTCTTCGCCTTCTCCGCGTTGGCGATAACCAGCGCGTTCATGGTGGCCGGGGGCTGGTTGTTCACCAGCAGGCGGGGCTGGGTGAAGGGGCGGAGGGCGGCGTCTGCCGGCGCCAGGCTGGTGACGCGAAGGATGCCGCGCCCGCCGGTGGCGGTGCATTCCCGGTCGCCGGTGGCGGTGAAGGGGAAGTCCGAGTGGAAGTATTGCTCGAAGGTGGACGGATCTTCGGCTTCGAGCTCATCTACGATGACCCAGCAGGAGGGCTTCAGGAAGAGGAAGTGGCGGAGGAATTTCCGCAGCTTCGCCTGCGGTTCGTAGGCGGGGGCGACGTTACCGATGATGTAATCCGCTTCCGGCGTCGATTCCACGTGGAGGATGGAGGGACCGCGCTTCTCCAGGCGGAGCTGCGTGGTTTCCATCCAGTCCTGCCCCTCGCCGGTCTGGCCGATGCCGTTGACGAGTACGGTGTTCTGCTGGGCGGTGGATTTGAAGCAGTAGCCGGCGTCGCAGATGAGCCAATCGCCGTGCGCGAAGATCTGGAAGGCGCCGGCGTCGGGGTGCATGTGGCCGCCGCCGATGTCATGCCGGTAATGCTTCTGCGCGTGGTGGCCCTGCGCCGGTCCGCATTTGAAGCCGGTCAGGTTCTCGGCGCCGTCCCAGCCGGAGCGCATGAAGACAATGTCCTTGTCGGTGAAGTGGTGCAGCGTGGGCAGGCTGTCCGGCGGCTGCGGGGCCACCGTTTCGTCGTGCCAGCAGAGGGCTACGTGGCCGGAGCCGGGGGCGGAGACGCCGGCGGCGGTTTCCGTTTCCGCCAGCCACTGCGCCACGCCGTCGCGGTAGGCGGAGGCCACCAGCCGCATCTGCGGGTCGGGGCCGCACCAGTGATAGCGCTCGCCGTCGCCGAAGCGCATCTGGCAGTTTTCCCTTGACCAGAAGGCGCGCGGGAGGTCGCTGTAGAGGTAGAATTTCGTCGTGTTCTTCACCCACTCGCTTTCCGGGAAGAAGTCCTGGTTCAGCAGATCGCGCACCAGCGCCAGGCCGAGCAGGAAATAATCAAAGTAGAAGGCGCCGTAGCTGATGCCTTCCTGCGAAGCGCCGTCCCAGCCGAGGGCTTGCACCATCAGGCGGAATTTCTCCAGCGGCAGCATGAGGAGCGGGGCCACACCATCCACATCGCCGTAGAGCGCGCTGCCGGCCGCCAGAATGCCGGAGAAGACGACAGGGTGGTGGTTGCAGCAGTAGACGCTGGACAGCCAGCCTTCCTTCATCGAGCCCGTGGCCTGTGCTCGTTCGGCGGCGCGGGTGAACAACGCTTTACGGATGATCTCCTTCGTCTCGTCATCGAGGATGTGGTAGAGCCAGTCATAGGATACGGCCATGCCGAAGGCCGTCTCGCCGAAATTCAGCGTCTCGTCCCAGAAATCGTAGGTGGCGGCGGCGCGGATGAACTGGGTGAGCGTCTCCAGGTACTTCGGCTCCCCGGTGAGCAGGTGCGCCATCGCCAGGTGCGGCATGGACGAGCCGAAGCCGCGGATCATGCCCTGGCCGTTCTCCTGCGGGGGACAGAGCCGGCCGACGGACCCGTCCGCCTGCAGGCATAAACGTTGCAGCAGGCCGGCATACGGCTCGCGGTGCAGCTTGCCGCGGAGGGTTGCCAGCGATGTTGCGGTCATATACATACGCGGGTGCACGCCGGCGTACTGCAGCTCAAGGTTGGTGGTGCCGTTGACGATTTCGTTAATGGGTGTTGTCATAAATGCCTCTGATCTACGTATTGACGCGATTCGGAAATTCGGTGCCGGTTGCCTCGCGCGGGCCCTCTCCCCCCGGCCCCCTCTCCCAATGCTGGGAGAGGGGGAGAAGGCTTATCGGGTAAAGGATACCATCAGGTAACGTTTCTTAGGTCATATGATCCCCTGTCGGGCTTTCTCCACCTCGGTCAGCAGGTAAATACCCCAGCCTTCCTTCTCGAAGAATTCCGGGTATTCGGTGTAGGCGGTTTCGACCACCGCGGCGATGCGGGGGAGGACATCGGGGGCGAAGCGGCAGAGGCTGCTCCAGGCGCCGACGGCCATGTTGAGGCCCGGGTTCAAGCCGCGCACTTCTTCGCAGGGGACGTCATCGTGGAGGAAGATATTCAGCTGCAGCGTGCGGGCGATGGCGCGGAGATCCTTCTCGGTGAACTCGATGCCTTCGGCTTTGCATAACTCGGCGAAGCGCGCCTGGCAGGAGGCGTGGCTGATGTCCTCGCCGGTGGCGGGATAATAGCCGGTTTCGTATTCCCAGACCACGGAACCGTTGTCCCACTCCTCCAGCGACTCGCGGAAGAAGCGGGCCATGCGCTTCACGCGATCAAGATACGCCTCATCCTGCTGCAGGCGGCCGAGGATGAGCAGGGGCAGGGCCAGGAAGAACATGCGGTTGAGGGGGCAGATGCGGCTGCCGCCGCGGGGATATACGCGAGCCGGGCCTTTCAGATAGGGTTCCAGGTAGGCGCCCGACCCTTCCGGCAGCTCGATCCATTCGCAATCATGCACGGCGATGGCGCGCCGGCAGCGGTCGAACCAGGGCTGCAGCCGCGTGCGCAGATCGGCCAGGCGATCGTTCGTGAAGACTTCATGCAGCAGCCGCGCCATCGGGTAGAGGATGACGCCGGTGATCAGCGTGATGGCGGCGCCCAGCTCATCCTTTTCATCGTACCAGGTGGGCTGCGGGATGCCCCACACGTGGTCCGCCTCGCCGCGCCGGTCGCCGGTGCATTCCCAGACGCCTTCCATGCGCTCGACGGCAATCTCCAGCCAGGCGCGATCATGTGTCAACTGCCAGAGGTTGAGCAGCGCATGCTGGAAGTGGCCTTCATTCCAGCACAGCCAGCGGGTGTCGGGGTTCAACGGAATGGCGGCACGCAGGCGGGCCTTTTCCGCAGCCAACTCCGTCCAGGGCGCCGGCAGCGGTGTGCGCTTCGCCAGCCGCGCGCGGGCATGGTTGACGGCGGTCTCCAGGCTCTTCTCTTTCGCCTCCGCTACCGAGTGGAAATACTGGCTGGCATTACCCTTCGTTCCCAGCACAATGGCGGCGAAGCCTTCGGGATCGAGCGGGTGGGGGAGGGCCGGCGTCAGGCCATGCACTTCGTTTTTCACCCCGCGATAGAAGCGGTGCACGCTGAGGCCGATGACGGGCTGGTCGGTGGGAATGACCACCTCGATGGCCCAGCCGCCGGCATGGCGGGAGGCGCTCACCGCCCATTCTTTCGCACGGCCGGCGGCCTTCACTTTGCCAAGGGGATTCACGAGCAGCAGGTCGGCGACATCGGCGGCGCCGGTGTTGGCCACGGCGACCTGGATGCAGTCCTCTTCGTAGAGGAAGCCGTCGGTCTGCCCGGGCACCGGCGCGGTGGCGATCAGGTTGAGCATGTCATCGTCTTCCGCCTCCACGCGCACACGGAGGGTATCGCCATCGCGGGTGAGGCGGCATTCGGTCGCCACGGTGTTCTCTTCTTCATCGATTTCACGCAGCGGCACGTGCTTCTGCGCAGCGGGTTTGCGCATGTCGAATGCCATATCGTCCATTTCTTCGTATTCCATGTCAGATTTCTCCCGTGACGGAGGCGCCGGCAGGCACCTGCAGCTCGGTTTCCCGGCCGTCGCAGCGCAGGCGGACGGTCAGGGCGACGTCGGAGCGGATCTCCACGCAGGCGGTGGCGGAGGGATTTTTACGCTCACGGCAGAGGAAGTCGGCGTGGCCGTCGCCGATCTGCAGTTGGCGCACGCCGTGCTCTTCGGTCAGGCGGATGTCCCAGGTGACGGTGCGGGCGGGGGCGTTCACGTCCAGACCGATGATGTTTTCGATGAGCATGGAGATGGGCCCGGTGCCGGTCCAGCCGACGAAATCGGGCTTGACGAAGGTTTTCGTGTAGGGGGTCATGCCGGGTTTGTCGCCTTCCGGGCAGTAGCATTCCCACACGGTGTGCGGCTCGATATCGGCATAGGTGCGCGCCATGGCGGCGAGGTAGCGCATGGCGATCTCGTGGGCCACGTCACCACGGCCGGCAAGCATCAGCCCGCGGACGATCATGTAATTCGTCGGCGCCCACACGCCGCCCAGCCAGTAGGTGCCATCCGCGTCGTAATTGAGATCGTCGGCGGAAAGGGTGGGCACCGGGGTGGGGCGGTTGAACTCGCGCTCGTCCCGCAGGTGGTCTACCAGCGCTTCCACGCGGTCGGGCGGGACGATGCCAGCGAGGATGGGCCAGAAGCCGGCGGCGGTTTTGTGCGCGACGAAGTTCTTCGGCAGCGTGCGGTCGTGATAAAATCGGGTGCGCGCGCACCAGAGCTCATCGTTGATCAGTTGACCGGTCTCCTCGGCGCGTTTGCTCCAATACGCTGACCGTTCCGCGTTGCCCATCACCCCGTGCATGTTCGCCAGCATGCGGAAGGAGAGCGCCATCTGGCTGGACAGGTCGATCCAGTCGAAGAACTGCCCGGCGTCGGGCAAGCGCGGCGTGCGCGGGGAATCATCCATGCCGGAGGAGCCGCAGTCCTCGAAGTAGTAGAGCTGATACGAATCACTGCCCAACGATTCGTTTTCTTCCTGCCGCGCATGATTACGCCGGTGCGGCTGCGTGCGGCGGTTGGCGTCGATCCACGCCATCAACCCCTCGATATGCGGGACGGCGCGCGCAAAGCGGGAGGCGTCGCCGGTGGCGCGGTAGTGCTCCCACTCGACCCAGGCGAAGAGCGGCGGGTTGATGCGGTCAGGCCAGGGCTCGAACTCCGTGGTCATGTCATACGTCATGCCGATGTAGCCGTCCTCGCGCTGCATCTCGTAGAAGTTGTCCAGGCTTTGCACGCCGGGAAACTGCCCGTTGGCGTAACGACAGTAGAGCACCATGAAGCAGGTGTCCCACACCCACTGGTAGTTGCGCGTCGGGTCCCAGGCCGCATCCATGTGCCAGCGCCCGCGCGAGAAGCGTACGTTCTTCGCGGCGATGCGCCAGCAGAAATGGTGCAAGTCCACCCACTCCGGATGCGCGGAGAGGAAGGGCTGGGGGAGGAGGGAGAGGTCGATGGGGAAACTAGTTGTTGACATAGTGATACCTCGTTCATAACCAGAGAAAAGGTGGAAGGCACATTCACGTCTGGAAGGGTGCGAGAGCCCCGCCGATAACAGGCAGGCTTTCCTAAACACGAGCGGGGCTCTCGCACCCTTCCAGACTGAGAGTCGATCTTCCACCGCTTGCTTATGATCGCTAGATACTCGATAATTCCAACAGTTCGACCATTACGCAATAATGACCTTGCCGCGGTGATTGTCCAATGTGATGGATGCTCGGCACTCGAACGGGTTCTTGCCGTCGGTGACGCCGGGTAGGCGCTCGGGATTTAGTATGATAGTGTCAACGCTCACCGGGGAAACGACGATGATGCTTTCCGCGCGGTAGCCGGATCCCTTTTCCAACGGATTCGCATAAATTGAGATCTCCGGCGCTTTACTGACGAACGGGTAGAGCAGCGTGATAAAGCCCAGGCAGCCGTCATACGGTTGGTCCATCCACGTCCGCAGGCGGAGATGGTGCCAGGATTCTTGCGCGGGGCGGTGGGGTTCCCGCAGGTCCTCCGGCAGGAAATCATCACCGGTTTCCACGCGGCGGACCGATTCCGGGTAGGCCCAGGCGAGCAGGCAGGCGTTGCGTCCGGTGGTGCGCGCCAGGCCGTCGCCGAGGTGACGGAACGACTGCGGAGAATGCCACCAAATCGAGGTGGCGCGGTTGAATCGGTCGCCGTCTTCGGGTCGCACTGAGTCCATCACGAGCAGATAACCCGAGTCCTTCACGAAGACCATGGTGCGGCGAACGATCAGATCGGCGCTCATCTGGAAGTCGCGGTGCTCGTTTCGCGGCGCGGTGCGGTAGGCGGTGTGACAGGCGGAGAAATAATCCACCTTGTCGTCGCTGTACCAGTGCACGTCCTGCCCCACGATGGGACGGGCGTCGTAGAGGAAGGTATCGACCAGCAACTGGTTATGCGCCTCCGGACCGCGCCAGAGGATATCCATGGGGTGCTCATACGGGCCGAAGCGCGGCACCTCTTCGATCAATACCTCGCCCAGCGCGCGGAAGTTGAGGCTCAACAGGTCGTGGTGCGAGTGCCAGCCGGCGAATTCGCCAAAGCTGACGGTGGCGTAGGCATCCTTCGGCTCACCGCCATTGCGCATGATCGCCACCCCGGCGCCGTCCATGAGATAGGATCTGGTGCGGTCGATGGCCAAGTCATGGGGGGTATCGGGTGGAAAGATGCCTTCCGAGAGCGCTTGCTCGAAGACGATGTCGAGGGGTTTCAAGCCGCCTTCGTCACCGTAGCTAGGCGGCAGGTTGTTGCCGTCCAGCGTGTAGGCATAAAATCGGTAAGCGCGCTGCAGGCCGGCGAGAAAGTGCTCCTCGCGCCCGCGGAGGCCGCCGGTGCGTTGGGCGAAATTCCAGATCGTCGTCAGGCGATTGACGGTGTAGAAGCCGTACCACCAGTTGCGCTCCAGGTGGCCGCCGTCGGGGTAGAAGCTGCGGTCGAAGTCGGTGTCCAGGTTGGTAAGCGCCTGCTCGTCCCAGGCGGCAGCCTCACGGAATTCCGGCAGCGAGCGGGCGAGGAAGAAGAGGCCGTGGTTGGCGGCGGTGAAGATGTTGTGCACCATGTAGCGGACGGTGAGCCGGAATATCTCGCGCCCCAGGCCGAGTAGCAGCTTCAGCGCCGCTTCCGCCGCCTCCGCGGGCACGCCGCCGGTGTGGAGCAGCGCCAGGTAGGCGGTCCAGAAGCACTGGTACTGATAGTGCGCGCCTAGCATGCCGTAGAGGGGATAACGGCCGACCATCGGCAACCCCTTGCTGTTGCGGTGCACGCTCAGCAAGGCATTGACCAGGAAGGCGCGCGCTTTCGCGTTGCCGGTTTGGATGGTTTGCAGGGCAACCGGATACAGCGCGTTCATCGCCGCATCGAGGATGGTCGGGTCGGTGGTTTCCGGCGCCTTATTCAGCGGTTTGATGATTTGATTCAGCTCGGTGGTCGAAAGAGTCTCGACCTTCCCGGCTTCCTCGCGGGCGATCTGCCAGAACGAATTTCGCGCGGTCAGATGATACTGCGCCAGTGCCGCGTAGGCTTGCGTCTTTTCGCCGGATTGGCCCAGGCGGATAGCCTCCGCGAGCAGTTCGGGTGACGGATCGTTCGGCGGGGGGGCCAGGCTCGACCAGAAGTCGGGTTCGGTGATGTCGTGGATGGCGGAGCATGCTGTTTCAGTCATCGGGGCTCTTTCGTCTTTGCGTCCTTTGCGTTCTTTGCGTGAGACGAATATTTCACGCAGAGGACGCAAAGGACGCAAAGAAATTCCCTATCAATACTTTTGGTTCAACAACAGGTAATTCAGGTTTTCGCGCTCGCGGATGACGCGGGTGGAGCCATCCAATTGCACCAGCACTTCGGCAGGGCGCAGGCGGGCGTTGTAGTTGGAGGACATGGCGAAGCCGTAGGCGCCGGCGTCGAGGACGGCCAGCGTGTTGCCCATGACGATGGGCGGGAGCGGCCGATTCTCGCAGATGAGGTCGCCGGATTCGCAGATGTTGCCACAGATGGTCACCGGCTGGATCTGCTCGCTCGCGACGTTATCGCAGACGATCACTTCATGATACGCCTCGTAGAGCATCGGGCGGATCAGCACGTTGAAGCCCAGGTCGGTGCCGATGTAGGCCGTGCCGTAGTTCTCCTTGACAGCGTGTACGGTGGTGAGCAGCGTGCTGCTTTCGGCCACCGGATAGCGTCCCGGCTCGATGATATAGGTGATGCCGGTGCGGCCCGTTTGCGCCTCCCATTCATTCAGCGTGGACTTCAGCACCGCCCCGAAGGTGGACATGTTGAAGCGCTGTTGGACGCCCTTGCGATACGGGATACCGATGCCGCCGCCGAAGTCGAGGTAGCGCAGCTCGTTGAACTGCCCGGCGATTTCCAGCAACTGCTTGATGGCGGCGATGTAGTTATCCGGCTCGAGGAAGAAGGAGCCGATGTGCATGTTGATGCCGACGACGGTGAGCTGGTATCGGCGGGCGATCTCATGGATCTTCGCGATATCCGCCAATTGCACGCCGAACTTGGCCTTGCCGCCGGTGATCACCTTTTTGCTGTGCCCGTCGCCGATGCCGGGGTTGACGCGCACGAAGACTTCGCCGCCGGGCTTCAATTGCCCGAAGGTCTCCAGCTGGGCCAGCGAGTCGACGCTGATCATCACGCCGCGGTCGATGGCATACTGCATCTCGGCCGGCGCGACGTTATTGGGGATAAAGAGGATCTCGTCTCCCCGGTAACCGGCTTCCATGTTGAGGAAGATCTCGCCCGGCGACATGGCGTCCACCGCCAGCCCTTCTTCGCGGATGATCTTCAGCAGGGCGACGTTGCTGTTGGCTTTACAGGAGAAATTGACGCGGAACCGATCGCCCGGCAGCAGCGACCGCAGCTCGCGGCAGCGCTCGCGCAGCACCCCTTCGTCATAGACAAAGAGCGGGGAGCCGTATTGTGCCGCCAGGTCGCCGGCAAAGGTGTTGCCGAAAAAGAGCTTATTGTCCGTGACGCGCATGCAACTCGGGTCTAACGAAAGCATGATGACCTTCCTCTGATGGGGTTTTCTTCACAGTCGGGCTATAATAACATGCGATCTGCCTGCTGCCAAGGTTGGCGCGCCTTGTGTAGAGAGGTTTCTCGCAAAGGACGCAAAGAACGCAAAGAATTTATTGGCCGGTCGTTGGGCAGGAAGGCCTCTCCGTGCCCTGGTGACCGAATTTATGCATGCCAGCGAAACCCATGTCAGGTGGTTTGGTGGCGTGTATAAATGCGCGGGGCGAGGGCACGGAGAGGCCTCCGTGCCCTACGAATTGATATGCACGGTCTGTCCCGCTTCGATGGCCAGCGTATCGACCGGCTTGCCGTTTTCCCAGAGCGAGCACCAGACAGGCTGCGCGGTGGGGTTGGTGAGGATGTCGCCGTCGGCGGAGACGTGGATCGCGCGCATAGCGTGCAGGTAATCGGCGATCTCGATGTTGGTGGCGTACCAGATATCTTCGCGGCCGCCCATCAATTTGCAGAAGGCTTCGATGTCATCCCAACCAAGCTCAAACTCGTAGCTGTGGCCCATCACGTAGAAGAGCTGCAGGCCCCACTGTGGGGGGACGCGCAGGAACTCCTCGGCGCGCGGCAAGGCGCGGCTCTGGTGGCAGCTCATCGGCCAGCGGTAGACGTCGGCGGGCAGCATGAAATCGCTCCGCTGCTCGCAGGTGCGGGCGTAGGCGATGCCGAGCATGGGCAGCATGGCGATCAGCCTGTCGTTGTGGTCGCAGCCGGGGTAAGAGTGGCCGCGCACCACGTAGCCGACCAGCCGCTCCAGCGCCCGCCGGTCTTCCAGGATTTCCTCGATGATGCGCTCGTTGGGCAGTTGCGGCAGACAGGGGTGGGTGACGCTGTGCGCGCCCACCTCGTGGCCGCGGAAAAGCTCGGCCACTTCATCGCTGCGGAGATACCCGTCGTTATCCAGAAAGCCGCTGTTCAGGAAGAAGGTGCCGCGGATGCCGTGATCGTTGAACAGCGCCACCAGCCGGCGGTCGTGCACCCGGCCATCGTCGAAGCTCATGTGCAGCGCCTTGCGGCGGCCGTTGGGGAAGCTGTCAAAGACTACGCGTTTCATGGCGATCCTCTCAATAGATCAGGTCAAAATGATAGCGCCCGGTTATGCGGCGGAGTACCGTCGCAGAGGTGGTCGAGTAGGCAAGGAAGCCTTTTCGCATCTTTCCGCAGCTCCCGCGCCGTATCGAGACCACCTCACCTATAGCGCCTGTTTTCGCCAAGTTTTCCTATACTCGCGGTGGTCTCGATACGGCGCGGGAGCAGTGGAAAGATGCGAAAGGCTTCCCTGCCTACTCGACCACCGGACCTTTTACCATCCGACAAGCTGATTAGGTTTCTCCCACCGAATTCGGCTGATAAAGATGCTGTTGTCGCTGCCGTAGCGCTCGCAGACGGTGCTGTCGTGCGGATTGGGTGCGGTGGTCTGCATCCACTCCGAGACGACAACCCAGGATTCGTCCTTCGATACGTTGACCGTGCCAAAGTTGCACAGGCGGGCGCCGCGCTCGGGCACGACGATGCGCTCGGTCTCGCGGATGACGCACAGGCGGTCCGGATCGACCTGTGCCATGAAGAGCGGCGCGCGGTGGCGAAAGATGTGATCGTTGTTCGCCCCACGGCGGGTGTAGACCAGGAAGAGCGCGTCGCTGTGGGCGATCCAGTGCTGCTGGGTGTTGTAATTGCCCAACTCCTCGCCGTTGTCGAAGGTCCACGGCTTTGGCGGATCAAAGTGCAGGCCGTCGTCGCCGCTGGTGACATAGCCTCTGATGTCATTGCGCAGGGTCAGGAAGAAGCGGCCGGCAAAGGCGGCAAGCGACGGTTCGCAGAGGCCGCGGGGATCCCCAACGCTCAATTCACTCCCATGCTCGACATAGGTCAGGTCCGTCCCGTCGAAGCGGCAGCGGACGACCGTTGCCTGATACAACCTGGGGTCTGCGCTGTCGCGGCTGAGGAAGTAGATCGGCAGCAGGATGTCGCCGTTCGGCAGGTCCAAGCGCTGGGTGCTGCCGCCGCCGGCGTTGAAGAAATGATCGGCATCGGGCATGGCCAGCGTTTTCCACGGCGACCAGCGGTCGGTCTCCGGATCGTAGACCGTATAAAAGCCCTGCCGCGGATACGGCCGCTCGAGCAGCTCGTCGTCGGTATACAATGCGGTGTGGCCGGTGCCGAGCAGCTTGCCGGTGGCGGCGTGCCAGGCGGGAGTGAAGTCGCAGGGGGCTGCCTCGATATTGTCGCCGACCAGGCGCCGGTCCAGCGTGTCCTGCTTCACCAGTGGCGACCATGTCCGTCCCTGGTCATCCGAGCGGGTGCTGTGCAGCGCGTAGAAGATGTCGCTGCCGGTCAGCCGCAGCTTCTGCGTGGTGAGCACGGCGGTGGCGGGGGGAATCACCCCTGCCCGCGCATGCACCCAGCAGGTCTTGCGGTCGTAGCCGCTGGTGACGGTGGTCAGCTCGATTTCGTAGCGCATCATCAGGCCTTTTCGTAGGGCACGGAGGCCTCTCCGTGCCGAGGTTACCGAATTTCACCGCTGTCATCAGATCATAAATCAGTTGGTTTGGTAGCGTGTATAAATTCGCGGGGTAGGGCACGGAGAGGCCTCCGTGCCCTACGATTTTTACGCGGGCGGATTCAGGCCGATCTCGCCGGCGGCGCGGACTTCGGCTTCCCACTCGGGCAGGCGGTGTTCCTGGCCTTCGCCGGGGATAATGAAGCACTCCGTCTCGTAGACGGGCTTCGGGTTGTCCGGATCGATGATCCAGTTATACGAGCGCGTGTTGGGGCCGGAGAGGCACCAGACGTTGGTGATCATCGACCAGTTCGTCATCTCCGGATTGTCGTTCCGGTGGCCGGTCTGTCCCTGGATATTGACGCGGGCGGGGAAGGGCGCGGCGTGGTCGAGGGCGATTTCCGCCGTACCGAGCAGGGTGGCGCCGCGCTCGTATTCCTTCTGCACCAGCTCGAGCAGACGGCGGTAGCGCGACTCGTCGCCGTCCCAGAAAGATTTGTCGGTGTTGTCTTCCGGATCCCAGCCGCGCGCGCGGTAGGATTGCAGGTCGCGCTCCTTTTTGAAGGCGTTCATCTCCGGAATGACATATGCGCAGGCGGTGATGGCGGAGCAGCCGGTGCTGTAGCGCACGCCCATGCGCACATTGGCCTTTTCCAGCGCGGCGAAGTTCATATCCGGGTCGGTCCAGAGCTGGTTGCCGGGGCCCCAGAATTCTTTGTATTGATCGAGGTAACCCACGTATTCCGTCACATCGGTGATGCCGTTAGGAATGACCATGCCCAGGTCCACGGGGAAGAGGCAGTCCGGCTCATCGTCGCAGAGCACGGCGGAGGAGACGCCGCCGATGCAGGTGACCTTGTCAATGGTGCTGGGCTTCATCACGCCGCGGGGGATGTTCTTCTCGCGAAAATTGATGCCCCGGTAGCCGAAGAGCAGGTCGTCGCGGTTGGAGCCGTGAATGGGGCCGCCTTCTTTCGTGTCGGCAAACCAGAAGTCGGTGCACTGGGCGGGCGGCGGTGTCTTGCCCACGTAGCGGGTGTTGAGCCGGCGCGAGCAGAACCAGTACCAGTCCAGGCAGTAGGCGGTTTTGAACGGATCGTTCATGACGTCGGCGAAACCCTTGCGTATGGCTTCCACCACTTCGCGCATGCCGCGGCATTCCGGATATTTCGCCAGGTCCAGGTCGGAGGCCATGCGCTCGCGCGAGAAAGTCAGGATCGCCGACTCGAAATCCAGGTCCTCGGCGCCGAGATAACTGCCGCGCGCCCAGGTGAAGTCGCGCTTCATTGACTGCTCGATAGTCATCATGCCGGTCAGCCGCTGTTGCGCCATATCGCGGCCGCGGTCGTAGGCTTCGGTGACGGAAAGTGTAATGGTCATAGGTTCCCCCTGCCGGTGCTCCGGCAGATGTAAGTGTACCTTATCAGTGGGGTGAATCGCAAGGTTACTATTCCAAATATCCGAAAGCGCTAGAAGTCACATTCATAGTCTGGAAGGGTGCGAGAGCCCCGCCGATGACCGGTAAGCTTACCAATATTCGGCGGGGCTCTCGCACCCTTCCAGACTATGAATGTGACTTCCAGCGCTGATCTGTAATTGAGGATCTTACAGGCTGAATATTCGTCGGGCGTTGCCTGACAGCACCAGTTGCCGCTCTTCCGGCGTCATGCCGGCGTCCAGGTAGAGGCCGACGGCGGCGCCGACGCTGAGCAGCGTCTGGTCGCTGCCGAAGAGGACGCGCTCGGGGCCGAGGATCTGCAGGGTCTCGATGACCGGGATGTGGCTGCCGCGGCTGTAGCAGTGCTCGACGTGGATGTTGGGGGTGTCTTTCACCACCTGTGCCCAGGCGCCGTCGAAGCTGTGCGCGTGGATGATGTTCAGGTTGGGGAACTCACGCCCCAGCGCGCGCTCGGCCTCAGCATCGCCTTCGGAATTGGGCATGAAGAGCACCGGCTTGCCGCGCTTCGCCATCTCGGCGAAGAGGGCGCGCACCTTGGGGCTGCCGGTGGGGCAGGGGATGTGCGTCAGCTCGATCTCGCAGCCGGCGAAGTTGGGCAGCGCATAATACTTATCCATCTCGGCGCAGGAGAGCTCCAGGTGGTGCGGGTCGAGCTCCACATAGCCCAGCAGCTCGGGGTGTCCCTCGATGGCCTGCGCGACGGCGCGGTTGCCGGCGGCCAGGTCGTAGCGCATGCTTTCGTAGGAGGAGAGGATGCTGCGTGTGATGCCGAAGCGCTGCATGCGCGCCAGCATCTGCGTGGGATCGTAATTCTCGTTGCGGATCGGGAACGCCCAGTAGCCGAGGTGGGAGTGGACGTCGATGATCTCTTCGTCGAACTTCGCGGGTTCCAGGCTGTCAAGCTGCGGCGCGCCGGCTAACTGCTCGGGCGAAATTTCGAACAGCCGCATGGCATTGCCGCCGAGAATGGCGATTTTGTCCGCGTCGGAGATGTGCGCCTCGAGGACCTGGTTGAGCGCCTTCTGCATGGGCAGCAGCGGCGCCATCGAGCTGTAGAGCAGGCGGTCGGCGCCCACCGCTTCCACCGTAATCTCCACCGCGCCCATCGCCGCCAGCCAGCGCGTGTCGGCGTAGACATGCGGGTACTTTTGCATGGCGGCGATGCTCTCCGCCATGTTGTTATAGCCGGTGTCGGTAAGGATCACCGGCATCTCCAGGGTGGCGGTCATCTTGGCAATTTGACTCGGCAGCTCCCAACCGGTCGGACAATCGACCGACGAAATCATCAGCGCGATGCCGCTGCCGTGCAGGTAGTCGAGGATCTCGCGGAAGCGCGACGTGGCGATCGACCAGCCCTGCTGGCCGGGGAAGACGCGAAGGATCTTTATGCCGGCGCGCAGGAGGCGGTTGATTTCATCCTGCCAGCCGATCGATTCACGCGGGTTGAGCGTGGCCACCGGCAGCAGGGCGGGGTATTGCCGGGCCACTTGCAGCGTCTCTTCGTTACCGTAGAGGGCGCTGTAATACAGCCCCTGCTGCGAGAAGGCGCAGGCGCGGGCGACTTTGTGCCGGGCCAGCTCCTCACAGAGCGCAGCCGGCGTGAAGCGGGGGTCGGGATCGACGCGCTTGCCGAACGAGGTGTTGACATCGATGACGTACATAGCACAACTCCTGGGAGCTCAGTTTTACCATTCTCGTGAATTTGGCACCGGCAGCCACGCGCCGCCTTGTGTGATCGATTGCTGGCTGATCAGGCCGGGCAAGGTCAAGTCCATGGCGGCGTGGATGTCGAGCGGGTTGGCGATCTCGCCGCGGATGACGCGGACGAAGTCGCGGGCGATGAAGTAATCGGAGCCGCCGTGGCCGGCGCTGCTGGCGGCTTCGGCCTCTTCGCGCCAGTCCTTCGGCAGATATTCGGCGGCCAGGGATTCCAGGTCCTGCCACTTGTGCGGATCGTCGGCGCGCGAGCGCAGCCAGATCTTATGCCGCTCCTCCTCGCTGCGCGGGGATTCGTAGCTGCCGTCGGTGCCCTGCAGCACGAAGTAATGCCCGCCGGGTCGGTCGGTCTGGAAGTCGTTGCGAATCTTCACCAGGCCGCCGCCGGACATCTTCGCGAGCATGACGCAGGTGTCCTCCATCTCGAAGGGTTTGCCGTCCGCATCGAGGTGGTGGTGACCGCTGCCGGCGCAGCAGACGGAGATGGCGCGCTCGCCCGGCATCCAGCGCAACACCGGGCCCAGGCTGTGCGTGCCGTAGACAATGCCGTTGACGCCGGTGTGCCAGCGCCGCCGCCAGGGGGTGGCCACCTGCAAGGCTTTCAGTTCGTGAATATATTCCGCTTCGGCGTAATAAGTCGTACCGAATAAGCCGGCCTTGACCAGTTCGGTGATCAGCATCACTTCACGGAAGTAATCCACGTTCTCCGCGAACATGTAGACCGCGCGGGATGCTTTGCACGCCTCGACCAGCCGGCGGCATTCATCCACCGACACGCAGGCGGTCACCTCGGACAGGACATGGATGTTCCGCTGGAGCGCGGCGATGGCCTGTTCCGCATGAAAAGGCATCGGGCTGCCGACCAGCACTGCCTCGATGCCGGAGCGGTCAAGCATCTCGTCATAATCTTCGAAGATGACGGCGCGCTCCAACCCGGGAACCGTCTTCACCCGCTCCTGCCGCTCCGGGTTCGGTTCGCAGACGGCGGTGATGTCATATGCCTGCAACGCCTGGTTCGCATAGGCGATGAACACGCCGCGGCCCAGGCCGGAGATACCGAGTTTGATCATATATCATGCCTCAACCGGCGGTCCGTCGGGGAGGATTTTGAACAGCTTGCCTTCGCCGGGTTTCAGCGGGTGCCACTTGTGCGGCACGGTGTCCTCCAGGCTGGGATCGAGGGAGATGGTCGCGCTCTCCACCGGGTTCTTATTGACCGCGAGGACATACAGATTGCCGTCCGGGTCGTCGAAGACACCGAGCACCGCGGGGTCGCCGATGCATTTGAAGCGCAGGCCCAGGTGGTCCATCCCCCAGGCTTCGACCGGGTACATCATCAGCTTTGTCGTGCCTTCCCAGACGGGGCCGGTGTGGTAGACGCCGATAGAGCGCAGGCCTTTCAGCTTTTTCCACAGGGTGTGGATGTCACGGTTCACGCGCTGGGCGAGTTCATAGGTGGGGTTGGGCGTGCCGTCATTCCCCACCAGCGAGCGGTCGCCCCAGTACGTGAAATACTGCAATCCACGCGCGCCGTAGGCCAGGTCGCACATCAATTGGAAGCGCAGGTGCCCCTCGGTGGGCTCCGGGTAGGACCAGTGCGGCACGCTGCAGGTGAAGGCCCACAGCGGCAAGTCCAATGCCATGCAGAAGGAGCGCGCGAAGTCCAGGCAGGCGAAGTAGTTGGGCTTGACGACGATGTTGCCGAAGACGTTGTGCGCGTCGCCGAGCGCCTTCACCACGTCCCATGGCTTTTGCTCGAGGGGGTAGTGGTCATAGCTCAAGTAGCGCGGGGTGGATTTCTTGATCCACGCCCGCCAGAGCGCCTCCTGGGTGCCCGCGCCATACGCACCCTGGATAACGGGCGCATTATGGTTCACATAGCACATGTGGTACGAATCGAGCGCTTCGATCTCATGGACAACCGCGGTGTTCCAGTCCAGATCGGCCCGCGCCGGCTCGTCGTGCACGTGGTAGCCATACAGGCCGGGGTGGCCCTTCACCTTCAGCACCAGCGCGCGGATGCGGTCCTTCTCCTCCGGGGTGAGCTGGTACCCAGGACCGGTTTCCGGCGTTTTGCGCCCCAGGTCGAAGGCGGGGTGGTTCCAGAGCAGGCGCACGCCCGTCTCCGCGCACAGGTCGAGCACTGGCAGGATTTTCTCCTCGTCCACCGCACCCAGATTGATATTGAACCCCGCCTCCGCCATGCGCCGCAGATTCTCGCGGGTGATGTCGTCGCGCTGCGGCCCGATCCAGGCGAGGATGGGGATGGTTTCGTCATCATTCAGGATGTAGTCGGACATGGTTTCTCCTTTCGGAGTGCGGCGGCTAGACGCCGCTTTCATTATGTGCAAGGCGCTCGCATTAGTATCGCAAAGGAGCTATCCACCTGTTTTCGCTGACTGGTGGATAGCTCCTGCTGGATTTTTTAGTTCGTTTCCGGTTCTCTCAGTGAAAGCGGCATCTAGCTGCCGCACTCCAAAAGGAAGATTGTCGTTGAGCGAGGAGGCAGATTTACCTTAAATTCTGTTGTCTTCTTCGCCAGCACTTCGCCGGTGTGGGCGTTGATGACGGTGGCCGGTTCGGGCAGGCGGACGGTGCGCGGGCCGCCGTCGCGGGTGTGGGCGGCGAGGACGCTGCGGTTGGCGAGCCAGACGTCTTCACTGTCGCAGTAGATGTGGCCGCCGGCTTGCTGCAGCAAGTGGCGCAGCAGAGTCCGTGGAACCAGCGGCAAGGCGCAGTAGATAGAGGTGCCCCAGGGCTGGCGTTTGGCGGCGATGGCTACCTGGCCGGTGGACCAGTGGGCGAGTGGCTCGGTATCGTGATCGTCGATATAGAAGGCCGGCTGCAGGCGCTCCGGGGCGGGTAGGGGGTCGTATTTCTCCATCCACACTGGTTCTGCTTCGTAGCGGAAGTCGGCGCCGTGCAGGGAGGCGGACACCAGCGGGCTGTCGGTGAAGCAGATGAGTGGTTCCGCGGGCTCCGGCAGTTGATGCGTCTGGATGCCGGTGGTGGCGGTGATGCCGTCGGTCATCTCACCCTCGCCCAGCGCTCCGGGGGCGTACAGCCAGAGCACCGTGCGGCCGTCGCGGCAGAGCGTTTTGCGTAGCTTCTGCCGTTCCGCGGACGGCAGGTGGAAGGCATTGGCGATGACCACCAGGCGGTGGCGGGGTTGGACGCCGTCCCACTGCAGCACGTCGACCGGCGCCCCGAGGAACTGCGCCTCGTGAACCAGCCCTTCGGTTACTCCACTGGAGACGGCATCGGTGCCCGCGTGCCAGTGGCTCATGTAGGCGCAGGAATCCAGGTGATAAGCGAGAGCGGCCTGCACGACAGGAGAGCGGTCGAGCCCCTCCACTTCGCCGGCCAGGCGGACCAGGTGGGCGATTTCGCTCATGATCTCCGGGTCCATATACTCGCCGCCGGTGAACTTGCGCCCGAAGTCGTACCACCAGAAGCGGTTGCCTTGGGTGAAGGCGCGGGCGGCGTCGCGGCGGATGAGGGCGATGGAGTCGGCGGGCGTTTTCGCGATCTCGTCCGGCGTGCGCCAGAAGGAGGCCATCAGGCGGCCGAGGTGGGTGGGGGTGTCGGCTTCGGAGAACCAGATCTTCCCGTGGCGCAGCACGTCGGCGACCAGCCCGCGGTCCAGCCCGGTGCCGCCCAGGTCGCGGGCACGGATTTCATACATCTGCGGTCCGGCCAGGTAATCGACCCAGCGCGACTTGACCACCCGCCGGTATTCCAGGTGCCCACCCTCATCACGCCAGGGGGAGTGGAAGAAGTAACCGTAAAAGCCGCCGGCGAGCAACTCGCCTGCGGATTCCTGCTTGATGGTGCGGCAGAACGAGAGGAAGGTATCGGCGACCAGCCGCTGATGGCAGCGGACATAATCTTGCGTCCAGGCGGCATACGGGCCTTCGCGGAAGGTGGAGGGGCCGTTCTGCATGCGCTCCTTACCAGGCGGACGCACGGATTCCCAAGCGGCCAACGGCAGGCCCCAGGCCTCGCTTACCGCTTCCATCGAACCGTATGTGCGCTGCACCCATTGGCGGAAGTGCGCGGTCATCGCCGGCCCGACATCCGGCAGGTGGAAAAAGCCCCAGTAGTGCCACTCGCCGAAGGTGCAGTTGGCGCACATGATGCCGAAGACGCGCCGGCCATTCTCGGTCGAGCGCAGGTGCCGCACCAGCGCCCGCAGCGCCGCCCGCGTCTCGCGCTGCCAGCGGGGGCTGGCCAGGCTGATGCGCAGCGGGCCTTGCTCCATGATCAGGTCGCTGGTCTCGCGGTCTTCGCTGGTGGGACTCAATACATAACTGACCACATCTTCCGGCCAGCGCTGGTGCCAGAAGGCAGGCGCGCGGAAGTCCAGCCGCAGCAGCAGTTGCGCCTGCGGGTCCATCTGTGCCATGTCAGCCAGCCCGGCATCCAGCGTGCTGAAGTCATACTCACCCGGCGCCTGCCAGCCTGATTGCAGGCTCCATTGCACATCATACGCGTGCACGCCGGCGTCACGCATCGCCGCCAGTTGCGGCTCCCGCTCGGGGGTATGCAGCGCAGCGGGGATTTCCCCGGGGGTGGAGTAGAGGAAAATCGGGAGATCAAGTTTGTTCATATCTGTCCTTCATGATCTTGCACAGTCACCGAGCGAGAGTTGTTCGTAGTCAGCCACACAGCGAAGCGGAGTGGCGTTCGATTATTGGTAAGATTTCCTATCAACGGACGCCACTTCGCTTCGCTGCGTGGCTTACTACGAACAACTCTCGCTCGAGAACAACGACTATTGGCAAATAACAGGTTCTGTTGCGAAGGGAAGGCGCCATTCCTGTACTCCTTCACCGGTTTGCACAGTCAATACCAGGTCGGAAACCGCGTCACCTTCGCGCAGGTTGAATGCGAGCGGTCCATCGCCGATCTGCCAGAGGGCAAGGAAAACAGTGGAGTGGCAGCGGGCGCGCGCGATCAGGCTGGCGTGCGGTTCCAGCGGGGCCAGGCCGCCCTGGCCCTTGCCGGGGTCGAGCGGATCGCGGGCGAGGATGAACTGGGATCCCTTGGGCGGCACAAGATGCAGCGCCACCTGCCGATCACCGCGCGGCCAGCAGAGGACCGGATCGGACACCGGCAGGATGCGGGCATCGGTCAGGTGCAGGTAGCCCCGGCGGTCGCCCAGGCTGATCGGTTCGGCATCGGCAGGAAACGGTATGTCGCCGACGCAATGGGCCGCCCAATCATACTGGTGCTCGTCGTTGCTGATGACGCGGAAGGCGTCGATAATGTAGCCTTTCGTGACGATCACCGTGCGGTCGAGCAGCACGCCGGGGTAGACATTGTCGTTACGGGCGCGCATGGCGCTGAAGTCGCCTTCCGGTTGGAAGAGCAGCGATTCACCGTCGGAGACGGTGTCGCGCCAGTGGTCGCATTCCCAGATCGACTCGGTAGGGAAGTCGTAGGGGAACATCGGCGCCTCATCGACGGTTACCGTGTTGTGCGCAATTGTCGTGCGGATCCAGGTCAGGTAATCCGGGTCGTCGTAGCCGCCCTTTTCCGGAGCGGAGGTGACGGGCTGCCCGGCATGCACGTCCAGGTGCAGCGCGGCCGGGGACTGGTGGCCGGCGCTGTGCGGGCCCCAGAACATGTAGGCGGCGGGAGCGTGCTCATCCGCCGGGTCGCTGCGCAGCACGGTGCCGCCGAAGGAGGGGAAGAGGGTGCAACCCTTTTCATGCCGCGCCAGCGGGGCAAAGCGACGGTCTTCCACCAGCGAGAAACGGCCTTCCGGATAAGATTCGTGCTTCAGGCGCACGAAGTCCAGGTCACCGTGCACCGTCTGCAGCGACATCGGCAGCTCCGGGTATTTGCGCTCGGTGTATTCCCGCTCGATGATGTTGAGCAGCCAGGCGTATTTTTCGTCTTCGTAGGCCTCATATGCCTTCTCATACATCGGCCCCCAGATGGGCACGGCGCGCAGGTTGACGACGCCGGAGTCGCTCAACAGCGGCAAGTCGCGGTTGACGTAGGCAAGGTAGAAGGGTGCATCGTACGCCACCTTCAGCGACTTCGTGCCGCGCGGGCCGTAAGCCCGATGAATATCATGCCCATCGTCCTGGCGCAGCATCGGCAGTTCGGCATGCCAGAGGTCGATGCCGATGTGCGCGGCCATGTCGGCGATCTCGGTGAAGCCCATCAGCGTGTAATAATGGTAGCCGGGCGTGCGCTCCCAGTGCAGGCCGTCGGGCAAGATGTCATGTCGCAGTTGATGAATGATCCCATATCGCCAGGCGCCGTTCTTTTCGAATCCGTAGAGCGCGTCGTGAATCCCCTGGCGGTCACCAAGTGCCGCCGACACCGCCAGCCGCCCGCACAATCGCCAGGTATTGTGATTGCTGCAGTTCGGTAGGGTGGGAAGATCGCTGACTTCGTAGGCCAGGAAGAGCAACTCGCGGAAGGCGGACTCGTCCTCCTCGCTTAACCCGCAGGCCGCCAGCAGGTCATACGCCCGACCCAGGTGGTGGGTGAAGTGCGACTCGCCCAGGCTGCTGTTGGTCGCCCGCCCACCACCGGGGGTGATCGTCCACTGCGGGTAGGCAACGGCCAGCTTGCGGCAGTTGGCGATGGCGCGCTCGCGGTAGCGTTCTTCACCGGTGAGCAGGAAGGCCAGCGCCAGCCGCTCGATATAATACAGCACCGAATTCGTCAGCTTGCCGTCCGCCGGCACCGGCAGCGCCGCGGGGATCTCCGTCTCCTCCGCGCAATGCTGCAGCAGCAGCGTCATTGCCTCTTTTGCCCAGCCGACACGCGTGATGCGCTCCTTCGCCCGCTCGATCTCCGCCCGGCTAGCAAATACACGGGGGTACGACGGCAGGTCGTCCGGCATGAAGCCGAAGGGGTCATAGGGGAGATCCTGCAATTTATCGGGATATGACTTGGGCGTGATGAGATCGGGAAACATGCAAACTCCTTGAAAATTGGTCATGAGGGTAGTTCTGCCCGAAGGAGGTGTATCCTTCCAGGATAGGAAGAATGGACCGATCCGTAGGGCACGGAGGCCTCTCCGTGCCCGGCCCCGCGCATTTCTGCACACCACCAAATCCCGGATCAGTGTTTTGGTCACGAAAAAAAAGTGGTCACCCGGGCACGGAGAGGCTTCCGTGCCCTACGACCTTAACGTAGCAGTAACACGTCTGCCACGTTGAGATCGACCACGTAAACCGGCTTGCCATCAGCGTCTTTCTCCGTCTTTACCGGCAGGCCGCTGGCCATCGCCGCTTTCTTCCGTATTGGGATGTTCACCTTCACGCGCAGGCCCTTGATATTCGGGGTGGCGCTCCAGTTCGTCAGCACGATCGCCGTGCCACGTTGCGATTCGATGACGTTCGCTTCCACCAGCGGCTCGCTGCAATCGACCGGCAAGGTAATGCTGGTCGCGGTGGAGCTCACCAGCTTACCCACCGCCGGGTCGAATTTCGTGGGGATGAAATGGGCCGTGGCGCCGCGGTCGGCGGGCAGGCGCGGGATGGCTGGCTGGAAGTAGCTCAAGCCAGGGAGGAAGGCGCAGTAGATCGTCCGGCCTTTCCCCGCCGTGCGCTCCACCACCGCGGGCGCCTTGTTTTGAAAGGCGCCAAGCACCGTGCCGGATGACTTGATTTGGCTGACTGTGCCGAAGATCGGGAACGATGCCCCGTTCAGCGCCACTTCGTCGATCGCCTTCGCGAAGGGCAGGTCCTGCTTGATGAAGGCGACCTTCGACTCGGCGGGGGCACTCAATGCGCTCTGCTCCACCCCCATCAGCTTGCGCAAGGTGGTATCCGGCTGATTCGTTTCGTCGAACATGCCGGCGCCGGCGGTGGCGAAAAGCACGCCGCCGCGGTTCACCCACTCGGCGATCTTCTTCGAGGCTGCCTGACTGACATGGTTGTCGGTCAGGTAGAGCACCTTGTATTGGCCCAGCGTGCCGTCGAGGGCGTCTTGCTCGACGATGAAGTCCAGCGGCAACTGCCTGCCTTTGATGGCCACATACAGGGCGCGCTTGGCGGCGGCGAAGGAGCCGTCGTTGTCGCCCCAGATATCGCCGGTCTCGCTGAACCACAGGCCGGCCTCCGCCGGGCGCACGCGGCCCTCCTGCACGATATCCTCGTAATAACTCAACTCACGGAAGGTTTTGAGCACCATGGCATATGTCGCCTCGCCGGCCACGTAATTTTCCGTGTAGGCGGCGACCGGCTGGCGGAACTCGAACAGGTCGATGATGGTCATGCCGTGGCCGAGGGCCTGGTGGAACAGCCGGCGCCACATGGCCGGCGTGTTGCCCGGGTCGTGCGGCATCACGTAGTAGAGGATATCCTGCCGCTGCTTCCCGCGCAGGCCGGCGCGGAACAGGTCCAGGTTGATGCCGTTCATCTGCTGGCTGCCGATGGGCAATTGCCAGGCGTAATCTTCGCTCCACGGCAGCGTCAGGCCATCTTCGCGGAAGCAGGTGACCCACTGGGAGACCGTGCCCAGGTACGCGTGCGTTGGCGCATCATGGTGCGGCGAGAAGTTGGCGCCGATCCCGGCGTTGGGTAGATTCTTGCGCAGCACATCGGTTAAAGCCTTCATTTGCTGTCGGCCGTAATAATTGGCATACCGGCAGGACCAGTAATACTGCAGTGGATTGTTCTGCCGCAGCGCCGGGTCGGTATTGAAGGCAAAGGAGCCGCGCACGCCGTTTGTTTTTAGATAACCGGCGAAACCGGGGTCATTGGCGGGCGGGGCGGGCATGTCGATCTCGTCGCCCAGGCTCACCACGCGGATGTTCTTCGCATTGGCGCCAAGTTTCGTGCAGGATTCCTGCAACTGCTGCGGGTTCTGACCACGCCAGTCCACATATCCTGCGGCCTCCGTGGTGTCGCGAATGCCGAAGAGCGACTTGAACGAGGCCGGGTCGGCGGTCAGCGCGTAAATGAGGGTGCGCGACGGCGCATTCCCGCGCTTAGGCTGTTTGTTCAGGTAGGCCAGCAACTGTTGCAGTGCGTCCGCCTGCGTGCGGATGCGCCGGATGTAGCGGGTGTCGCCGTCCACCGCCAGCTTCAGCTTGCCGTCAGTGGTGGTGAATTCCTTGATTTTACCGATTCGCCCGCCGGCATCCTTCACGCCGATCTCCATCGTGCTGGCGCCGCCGGTGGTGAAGTCCCACTGCCCGTCGTTCATGGTATCCAGCAGTCCGCCGACATCCACCCAGTTGCTGGTCTGACCGGGCGCCACGGTGAAGCTGACTTTCGGCCAGACACGCAGGTGCACGCCGTAGGGAGAATGCTCCGTCATCGCTGTCGGCGCCACCGTGAGCGGGGCAGAGCCGGTATTTTTCACCCGCATGAAGACATCGCCCGCCTGCGTGAGCATGCCGTCCAGCGGCAGGTAGCCTTCCTTCTGGATGCGGTCCTTTACCCCCACTTCGTCCGTGGTGAGCATAATGACGTCCACATGACGCTGTGCGGCCGGCTCCGGTTGCTTGCCGGCGGTGAGGGTGATGGTCGCCTTGCCCGACTTGAGCGTCGCGTAGGCATCATGGCCTTCCCAGACCACGTTCTCCGTCGCGCCCCAGTCCCAGGCCACCTCGGTCGTCAGCTTTTTGCCGAATGCCCAGATCTTCGTGTTCTGCCGTGCGCCATACAGGCGGTCGAGCACCGTGCGTCCAGCTTGAGTCACCTTCACGCGAAACTGCGTCTCGAAATGGTACGCGGCCTCGTAGCGCGCCAGCACCAGGTATTTACCAGGCTCTTTCACGTTGACATTGATAGTGGCGGTCGTCTCATCGCCTTGCGCAGGCGCACTCAAAAAGGCCTTACGTGAGAGGAAAGTATTCGCGAAGGTGGAGGCATAATAATTATGGCCCCAGGCGCGGGCGCGCCAGCCGGGTTTGTCGACGTGGAACTCCTCCGCCTCGCAGAGGATCGGCGAGCCGGCCATCTGCTCCACCGCCTGCCCGCGCGTGCGGAACGAGGCGGCGGCGATCGGCGTTTCCTCTTCCTCGGTGATCATGCCGGCGTCGATGGCCGGCGGCACGTCGATGGACGCCGGGGCATTTTGCGTGTCGGTCTGGTGGAGGAATAGTTGCCACCCCCCTGCTCGTTGCACGATAAACGATGCCACGACGACAATGCCGATAATGAAGAGGGAAAACCAGAGTAAACGGACGCGGCGCATGGCAACCTCCCGGTCTGGCGCAAACGGCGTATCCTGCAAGTCGTTATATTCCTGGAGTTATGCTACGCTGTGCAGGGGAGAAACGCAAGGTGGTTCGCGTTGTAACTTCTGCAGATGGGGCGAGAAATGCAGGACGCCTGCACGACTTTCCGTACAGGCGTCCTGCTATCCTTGGGCCAGGTTATTTTGCCAGGATGATATAATCCGCCCACTCCAGGTCGGTGGTAAAGGTGAGCGTGCCGTTGGCGTATTTCACGTTCGGCAGGTTCTTCTGTCCCTGCACCGAGCGCACGAATTGCGGTGCGGCAGGCAACTTGATGCTCACTTTCAGGCCGGGGAGCGGCTTGTTGTCCCAGTTGACCAGGGTCAGTAGCGTGCCCTTGTCACTGTCGCGCACCAGCGCTTCCACATACTGGTTGGTGCAGACTACTTCGCGGCTGAGTGGTTTCGCGTTCGCGCCGAGGAGTGCCAGTTGCACCGCTGCCGGAGCGTAGCCTGTCGGGTTGTAGATCATTTCGCGCCCGCCACGCGCGAACGGGGTGACGCGCAGACCGGATTTCATGAAGGACGTGCCGGCTAATGTGCCGACAGCAAAGATCGTACCCTTGCCGAGGGTGCGCTGGGTAACGGCCGGGGCGCCGTCCGTCCAGGTGCCGATGACCTTCGCGTCGGCCGGCTGCAGTATCTGCTTCATCCCGATAGCCGGAATCTTCGCGCCGTTCAGCGTAATGGTATCGATCGGATCGGCCAGCGGCAATTCCAGGTAGGGGCGAATGTGGTAGAGGTTTTTCTCCACCGTGGCGCCCTTGAGCCCGAGCAGGTTCAGCATGCCGGTATAGTCTTCGTTGAACTCGTTTTTGTGGCCCAGACCGGCAGTGACATAGAGCGCGCCGCCATTCTTTACCCAATCTTCCATCACCGGCACGACTTTATGGTCCACCCACTCGCCGGCGAAGTAGACCACATCGTAGTTCTTCAGGTAGCCATCGAGGATATCGTCCTCGGTAATCAAGTCCACACCGAGTTGCGCCTGCTTGAGCGCGAAGTAGAGCATCTGCTGATCGACGTGGCAGATGTTCTGCTTGGCGCCCTGGTCCTTGGCGTTGGCGCACATCTTCAGGAATTTGTCCTTCAAAAAATCAGGCTCCGTCTGGCGCTCGTTCAAGTCGGTGGCACGGCTCAACACAATCGCTACATGGTTCGGACGCGGCGTGCTGTTGAGCTGATAGGGCTCTGCCTCCGCCGAGTCATAGATCGATTCGTGCAGCACCTTAAACATCTCCGGGTACCGCCAACTGATGTAATTCTCGGTATGAATTTCCTCGGGCGCCACGGTGAAGTTGTCGATGTGCCGCGCACCCGCACCGACCGCATAGACCAGATCGCGGCGGAAAAACTCCGGAATCTGTCCAGGCGCGTGCGGCATGATATACATATGGATCTGCTGCTTGTTGTACTTGATGGCGCAGTCCTGCATGGCGAACATCCAGGAGATCATCTGCGGCTGCTGCGGTACGCTGAAAATATAGTCTTCCGTCCAATACATCGTCATGCCGTTCGCTTTGAACAGGTCGATATACTGGCTGAGCGGTCCGTAATACTGCGGTGGGATGTGCGGCGAGTAGTTGGCGCCGGTTTCCACCTGCGGGCCGAAGATCTGCTTGGCGGTGGCCGTCATCTCTTTGAACTGCTTAAAGCCTTGCTCATCGCTGAAAAGCTTGGCATACCAGGAGATGCGGGCGTTTTTGCCGTGGTCAGCCAATTTCGCCTGTACCGGATCGACGCCCAGGTCATCCGTCGTGAGCTTTTTCGCCGTCAGCCAGTCGGTGAAGAGCGGCTGCAAGTTGAGATCGTTGTAATTAACGTCCGGAACGTGGATCTCATCACCGAAGCTCAACATGCGCAAACCGGCTTTTTGCTTTTCATCCAGGGTCGCGGCGTAGTCCTGGATGCCTTTGATATTGTAGACATGCGCGTAGTACCCGTCGATGGGATTGTGCTCGTATTGTTTTCCCTGCCACTGGGCGAAACCGGTGTTATATCCCAGCGCATCCTTCATATCGCCGACCCATTGCGGACCGTTGAAGATTCCGAAATAGAGGATTTCCTTGGGCTTTTTCCCACCGTTGGCGGTGCGCCAGGTGGTTTTGCACAGGTTGATGATCTGCTGGGCATGCTCGCGGCTGGTGATGACGCGACGGATTTTATTCCAGGCGATATCGACCGGAATCGAGATCGCCTCGCCGTTCTGCACGGTAGTGTCGCCGACGATGTCCTTGCCGTTGGCATCGCGCGCCACCTGCACCGGGAACACTTTGGCATCTTTGACGGTCAACCAGGCGCCTTCATCATGCACCAGTTTCATCGTCGGCGCCACATTGAACCAGGGGCTCCAGGCGCCGGGCGCGACCGCTGTCGCCGGGAAATTGCCCTGGGCGCCGCCGTAATCGGGCTGGAAATGGCCGTAAACGCGCAAGTTCATCTGTGCCGGTGCAGCGGTAGTATTTTTGAAGCGCATGTAGAGCTTGTCGGCGGCAAAGGCGTCGCGGGCAAAAGGACTAGACGTGTTGTAGGGGGCAAAGCCGGTATAGGTGTCGCCCATTTCGGTGGTCAGCACGATGAAGTCGACCATCGGCGCGCTGGCCGGTTTGTCGCCCGCCACGGTGATCAAGCGAATCTGCGCGGGCCCGGCTTGCAATTGGATCGGCTGCGACCCTTCGGCGGCGTCATGATCGACCCCCCAGATCCACCAGAGCTGCGCGAACGGCTTATACCCGTAGGCGGCGCCGAAGCTATAAAGGCGCGGGGCATCGATTTTCCCATACACGCGGGACAGCACGGTCTTGCCATTCTGCACCACCTCGATTTTATGTGCGTAATTGAAATACGGTGGCGACTGGTATTTACTCCACACTCGATATTGTCCTGCCGCCGGAACGGTGACTGTCTGCAGGGCGACCGAGCCGTTACTGGTCACCGGCGCGCTCAATACGGCACCATTGGATGCCCACATGCCGCCATATGTATGACTGGCATAGCTCTGATCCTGGGGGGTGACTTTCCATCCTTTCGCATCCTTCAATGTGAATCGCTCAGCCTCGGTTACGATCACCGTGGCACTGGCTGCCGTTACGAGCAGAAAAGCCATCAGCGAGACGGCCAGGAAGCACCATTTGCCCATGCGCGTGTTTCTCCTTTGATTCGTCACTGGTTCCCCGGCAAGCTCAGTCGCCGGGGAACCATGATAATGTTTTGACTATTACATTAGAATCCCTTTCGATAGAATAGTTTTCGGCAGTCGGTCTCTCCCGTCATCCGACATAGGAAAAAGGGCACGCTCTCCGTGAGAGCGTGCCCTTCCACTTGCTGTCGTGACTCGTTTACTTCGGCAGCAGGATGTAATCCGCCCATTCCAGGTCCGTGGTGAAGGTGAGGGTGTTGCCCTCAAATGTCACGTCCTGCAGGTTCTTCTGCCCCTGCACCGTGCGCACGAATTGCGGCGTGGCGGCCAGTTTCACGGAGACTTTCAGGCCGGGGAGCGGCTTGTTGTCCCAGTTCACCAGCGTGACCAGCGTGCCCTTCGCGCTGTCCATCACCATCGCTTCGACGTTGGTATTGGAGCAGACGACCGGGCGGGAGTCGCGTTTCCCGGCGATCCCCAGCAGTGCAAGCTCCTGCGCCTTCGGGTCGAAGTCGGTCGGGTTATAGACCATCTTCCGCCCGCCGCGCGCCCACGGGGTGACGCGCAGGCCGGTTTTGTAGAAGCTGGTGCCGGCCAGCGTGCCCACCGCAATAGCGCGGCCGCGGCCAAGCTGGCGCACGGTGACGGCCGCCTGGCCGTCTTCCCATTGCCCGATCACCTGGGCGTCGTTCGGCTGCAGAGCCTGTTTCATGCCGATGGCCGGGATTGTGCCGCCATTCAGGGTAATGGTGTCGATCGGCTGCGCCAGCGGCAGCTCCAGGTAGGGATAGACGAGCCACAGGTTCTGCTCGGTGGTGCAGCCGCGCAGGCCCAGCAGGTTCAACATGCCGTTGTAGTTCTCGTTGAACTCGTTCTTGTGGCCCAGGCCGGCGGTGGCATATAAAGTGCCGCCGTTGCGCACCCACTCCTCCAGCTTCGGCACGACGTTGTGGTTTACCCACTCGCCGGCGAAGTAGACGGTGTCGTAGTTCAGCAGCTGGTTGTCGAGGATATCCTCCTCGGTGATCAGGTCGACGCCGACCTGCGCATGCTTCAGCGCCATGTAAAGGAGCTGCTGATCGACGTGGCAGATATTCTGCGCCGGCTTCTGCCCCGCTGCATTCGGGCACATCGCCAGGAAGGGATCCTTCTCGCAGTCGGCCGGCACCTTGCGCTCGTTGTAGTCGGTGGCACGACTGAGCACGATGGCCACGCGGTTGGCGCGCAGCCGGCCGGTGAGCTGATACGGTTCAGCTTCGGCGGAGTCGTAGATCGACTCGTGCAGCACCTTGAACATGTCGGGGTATCCCCAGCCGACGGAATTTTCGGTAAACGTCTCTGCCGGCGCGACCCAGAAGTTGTCGATGTCCCGCGCGCCGGCGCCGATGGAGTAAACCATGCTGCGGCGCAGGTTTTCCGGCGTCTGACCGGGTGCATGCGGCATCACATAGTAGTGAATCCGCTGATGGTTATACTTGGTGGCGCAGTGCATGATGGCGAACATCCAGGAGATGATCTGCGGCGGCTGCGGCACGCTGAAGATATAATCTTCCGCCCAGAACATGCTCATGCCGTTGTATTTGAACATGTCGATCCACTGGTTGATCGGGCCGTAATACTGCGGCATGCCGTGCGGCGAATAGTTGGCGCCGGTCTCGACCTGCGGGCCGAGGGCTTCTTTCGCCACCTGGGTCATCGCACGGAACTGCGAGATGCCATGCTCGTCGCTGAACTGCTTGGCATACCAGGCGACGTGAGGATTTTTCTGGTCAGCCAGCTTCGCCTGCGCCGGGTCGAACCCCAGGTCCGCTGCGGTGACCCGACGTGCCGCCAGCCATTGGGTGAAGAGCGGCTGCAGGTTCGGGTCATTGTAATTGACGTCCGGAACGCTGATTTCGTCGCCGAAGCTCAACACGCGGAAATTCGCCCGCTTGTCCCCCAGCTTGTCGGCAAACGTCCTGATGGCGTTCGCATCGAAGATATGCTGGAAGTAACCGTCGATGGGATTGTGTTCATACTGGTTGCCCTTCCACTCGTCTTTATCGAAGACGGTGTTGTAGCCCAGGGCATCCTTCATCTCAGCGACCCACATGGGACCGTTGAACGCACCATAATACAGGATTTCCTTCGGTTTTTTGCCGCCATTCGCGGTGCGCCAGGTTTTACAGAGTTTCGTGATCTCCTGGGCGCATTCGCGGCTGGTACGCACCTTGCGCTCTTTGTTCCAGGTAATGTCGACCGGGATGACGATGGCTTCGCCATTCTGCACGGTCATGTCGCCGACGATGTCCTTGCCCGCGACATCGCGCGCCACCTGCACCGGGAAGGTGGCCGCATTCGGGATGCTCAACCAGGCGCCTTCGTCATGGGCCAGGCGGCAGGTGGGGGCGACGTTGAACCACGGGCTCCACTGCCCGGGGGCGACGGCTTCGGCATCCGCCGCCGGGAACTGCGCCGAGCGGCCGCCGTAATCGGGCTGCATGTGACCGCCTACGCGGAACGTCAGGCGCGCCGGGGTCGCGGTGGTGTTCTGATAGCGCAGGTACAGGTGCCCGGCCATCAGCGCATCGACGGTGAAGGGGCTGGATCCGGCAGCGTATTTCCCCGTCAGATCGTTTGTCAGCAGCACGAAGTCGACCATCGGATCGCCGGCCGGCTTCGCGTTCTGCACGGTGATCAAACGGATTTCCGCCGGGCCGGGCTGCAGCTCGATGGGCTCGGAGCTTTCCGCCGCATCGTGGTCAACGCCCCAGATCCAGAAGAGCTGGGTGGTGGGGCCGGCGCCGAAGCTATACTGGCGGGTGGCATCGATTTTGCCGTACACGCGCGAGAGCACCGTCTTGCCGTTTTGAATCACATCGATGCGGTGCATGAAGCTGAAATAGGGCGGAGACTGATATTTGCTCCACACCTTGTACAGGCCGCCTTCCGGAATGGTGACGGTGGTCGTCGCGACCGAGTCGACACTGTCCGCCGGCGCGCCCAGCAGGCCGCCGTTCGACACCCACATGCCGCCATAAGTATGGCTGGCGAAACTATCGTCCTGACCGGTGACTTTCCAGCCCTTGTTGTCCTGAACCTTGAATTGCTCGCCCTCGGCGACAACGATTGCCGGCTGCGCGGGCGGAGGCGCCGGTTGGGCGAAGACCCATCCCGCCGTCAACAGGACCGCCAGCATGACGATCCCCAGAAACCAGTTACCCATGAACCTTTCTCCTTTACCGAAATGTCATACGCATACTCCGGCTCGTACTGATTACAATGGAAAATGAGTATGAGGTAAGAGTATGAGTGTATAGACCAATAACCTGACTCACATATCTTCGACCGATCTTTTTAAGTTCCTGTCGGAGGAAGGTATTGCTTTATGTCAAATGCGGTGTATTCAGACGGGATACCCTCCGTGAAGGTTTCTTACACTCGATCTCGAACCATACGCTTATCCAGTAAGCGGGAGAAAACACCATGCGCAAGCGCCGGATTATCGTCAATAACGATTATTACAACATCTTTCAGGTCAACCCGCCGGTGACCGATCAGGACATCTACGACGCGGTGGATAAGATGGTGGAGCCGGCGGCGCCCGGCAGCCAGGTGGATTCGCTATTCCTGCTGGTAGATGAAGGGCTGCAGCCCATGATTGCGCCGGAAGTGACGCGGCTGTATGAGCATCCGGATACCGACCCGTGCATGAATTCGCTGGACACGCTAAAGGCGGCCGGCAAGGACCCGTGGGAGATGGTCGTTCAACGGGCGAAGGAGAAGGGCCTGGAGATCTTCGCCAGCGTGCGCATGAACGACACGCATTACAAGGATCACCCGTTCCACTATTGGATGGAGCAGTTCTATTACGACAACCTGCACAACCGCGTATCGCTGACGTCGGCGACGGGCGAACGCCGAAACTCCGAATTTGATTATCGCAAATCGGCCGTGCGCGAATACTACATGGATATCATCCGGCGTAACGCCGACAAATACGACGTCGACGGCGTGGAGATGGACTTCACCCGCAACTGCATCTACTTCCCCGAGCCGAACCGGGAGGAGTGCGCGCCGGTGATGACCGAGTTCGTGCGGCAGGTGCGGGAGATGCTGGACGAAATCGGCAAGAAGAAAGGGAAGCGGTTGCTGCTGGCGGCGACCACGCCGTATTCGCTCTACCGCACGCGGCTGGAGGGGGTGGATATCCCGGCGATGGCGCGGCTGGGCCTGATTGATATCCTCTGCCTGTCCTCGCCGTGGAACGTGGATTTCGACCGCGACATTGCCGACACGCGGCTGAAGGTGCCCGGCATGCAGGTGTATGCCGGCTGCGACCGTAACCTGCCGGGCTGGCCCGCCCGCCAGGTGCCCATGCAGACCTACCGCGCGATGGCAGCGAGCTACCTGCGGCAGGGCGCGGACGGGACGTACCTATATAACGTGATGCACTGGACCATGC
>Ga0172368_10000682_pt1 | contig 48415 bp, 39 predicted proteins | sample Lak11m_FD_114540 | JGI IMG/M metagenome (GOLD analysis project Ga0172368, IMG submission 114540) | Freshwater microbial communities from Kabuno Bay, South-Kivu, Congo - kab_022012_11m | ecosystem: Environmental > Aquatic > Freshwater > Lake | place: Democratic Republic of the Congo: South-Kivu... | reverse complement strand
TTATTTCCCGCCTCTTAACTTGAAAAATTATTATTATTATTATTATTTTTATTTTTGAAAAAATTAAATATTAAAACAACTTAAATTAAGCCACCTTATGCCCTATGATTGGGGGACATTGTACTGATTATTGAAATCCTGGTTTTTATATTTCTTATTAAGCCACCTGTTATTTTAAATTTGTCTGCCAACTCTTCAATAAATGAGTCTGAAAATATTTCAAAATTGCTTTTCAGTATTTTTTGCATACATAAAAAATCGGGTTTTGGAAACTCATATTTGAAAAGGAAACGGCGTTCAAATGCAGTATCCATATTTATTTTTAAATTTGTTGTTGCGATAAGAATGCCTTTAAAATTTTCGAGTTCTTCAAGTAATATATTTAAAGTACTGTTCAATGACTTATCCGCAAAATTTCTGACGCTTGTTCTTTTACTTATTATACTGTCAGCTTCATTCAGCAGCAATATTGGGGTTAAAGATATATCTGTTAATGCTGTTTTATAAGACTCAAAAACCGTTCTGAAATTTTTTTCAGTTTCTCCAAAATAGGAATCTAAAAGCATAGACACATCAATACTGAGTATCATACGTCCGGTATGCAGTGCCAGCTGATACGCCAGTTCTGTTTTACCTGTGCCAGGTGAACCCTCAAACAATATGGTCACGCCTTCAGGTAAATTGCTTTCTTTTAGGTTCTCAATAGTTTTTACGTAGTTTTCTTCTGTAAGCAGATTAAATAAATTGTTTACATTATGCTGAAAACCGTCATTAAAAAATAAAGTACAGGGTTTAATTGTATCCGGCATTTTTGTGATAAGCAAATCATATCTATAGCATTTTGGTTTGGAACATTCAATAGTATCTTTTAAAAAATGATTGTACCCTTTCATGGTAAATTCAGCCATCATCTGCTCTTTGTCCGAATTGGTATCTATTTCAATAAAATTTAATTTTATAAAAGCAGGATTGCCCGTTTTAATACTATAATAGTATGTGTCGGCAAGCACTTTATCAACAATTATTTCATCAACCAACTCGCGTATACTCAATTTTTGTTGTTTCTCACTATATTTTACAACGGCATAAGTGATAAAAATAAGGTCGGATTCTTCGACATAATCAAAATTAAAGAGGTTTTGGCAACATTTTATATTTCTGTTAGCTATGATTATTTTCTTTATTTTTTCAAAGACAGGCTTCCAATCGTCATCATTATTGACTTTTTGAAATATTTCATTTTTTAATTTTACAATGACTTTTGAAATATGATTTTTGGTAATGCTTTTCGGTATTTTTTTCTTTTTGGCTTTTTTCTGTTTAAGAATACAATTTATGGCATCATCACTTATTTCAAAATCGTGAATCATTATGTCATTTTGAATCATTTTGCCATTGTTTGAGCGGATAAAACCATACTTCTGAAGCACAATAATTTCTTTATAAAATTCATAGAAAAACCCTTTGCCTGTATTCAGATAACTTATAAAGTCGCGCTTAGGTTTATCGTAAAAGCTTATATTTAAATAAACAGATAAAGCAAATGCCTCATATTTGTTCAGTCCGAATAAATTTCCAATGAGAATCAAATCGTTGCTGAGAAAATCAATAACTTCATCGCAATTTTTCAAACTAATGCCCGACCTGAATACTTTATGATGTATAGTATCCAGTGCAGTGAGATATGGATTGTTTTCTCTTTTCATTATCTTTATTTTTACAGACGTTTTCCTAAATAAAAGCTGCTATTTTTTTTCATATTACTAACAAACTGATTGTCATTATTTTATAGGTGAATATTTTTTCATATTTACTTTTTTTATTATTTTTTTCAGGTGTTTTATATAATAACCAGCAAGCATGAAAATCTCGCTTAGTGTTAAAATTTTTGTATTTTAATTTGACATCTATTAATTTCTTTCAGAGATAACTTATAAAAAGTTATTTATCCCAAAATACGCATTTCAAAATGCGTAGTTTGCCTGAAGTCAACAAAATGTATATTTTGTAGTGGTTACCAAGAATGCCATCCTATAAAACTACACCAATAAGCATTAGGTTTTCATTTCTATTGCTTAAACCGGGTTTATTGGACAATAGTTATTATAAAAACGAGTATCATAAAAAAAGAGAATTTTTATATATTAACAAAAAACAGTTTTTTTTATTAAATATTTATTTGTGTATTTGTATTTGCAATAATATTTTTTTTAAAGTCAGAAAGTATAAATTTAGTTATTATTAATTTTTCTGGGGTATGCACTTAAAACATATAAATAAATATAGTACCTTTTGGGTCTATGATTATTGCGAAAAACCAATTGGAGTTTGAGAAAATGTTTACAACAGAGGAACAATGTTTGGAATATTTAATGGGACAAAGATTTCCACATGGGTATATTTGTCGAAAATGTTAGCATACTGAATATTGGCTAAACAAAAGGAATATTCTGATTTGTAAGAGTAGTAAAGACGAAAATCAAAAAGCAGGGGACTTCTTTTTCAAAGATTAATCGAACAAGGGGTCATACATATACCTGTTGAATATCAACTAATTAAGAGTATGTGATATGTGCATACCCCAGATTAATTTTTATTAAAAAGAATGAATTATGGACACTATTAATTTTACAAATGTTTTTCCTGATATTATAAACTGTGAGGGGACGTTATTGGCTGTTGTTGAAAGTGTTGACATTAATAATCCGCTTAATGAGCGTCTTTACTTAAAATGCCATGCCGGTAATGGATATTTGTTTTGCAAAGTAAATGAAGCCGCACTTGACTTATTTTTTCAGAGTCGCCTTTCAATTTCAGAGATGTTCAGACTAAGACATGACGAATATTACATTTATGAAAGAGAGGGGGGGCAGGAAATGATATTCTGGCATGAAGGAAATGATATTCTCAACAGTTTAATATGCGGAGACAGACATTTTTATACTTTTAACAAGGATTGCAGAATAGATGACCCTTTTACAAATATTATGAACCCAGTAAGATTATATTATATAAATGGCTTAAGCGCACTTTAATAAATACATGAACAAAATTTATAATATATTTTTAATAATTTAAAACTAAAATATGACTAAAGAAATTGAAACGTATGAATGGTTAAAAAAAATAAAGAAAGAAAACTTAGACAGTAGTTTTAACTTGCAAAATATACTAAAAAAAAGTGCTTATTATCCTGCATCCGGTATTGATGGAGACCATTTTTCATGGTTATTTCAGAAAGGCATTTATAGTTTTGTGCATGCTGACTATGAAATTACTCATATTGATGAATTATTAGAAAAAATTTTTGACTATGGATACGATATGATAGGATCAAAGTTAATTACCTCAGGAATTACGAATAGCTTTTTTAATAAAAGTAAACGCGGCATAAATAAACATGAAAAGGAGAGACTTAAAAAAGACAATGTGAGGGAAAGATACGATGCATGTTGTTTTTCGCCTTTTGCATTTTGGGCTGTATTTGAGCTCGATACAGAATTTACCGATGACAATTTACATAAGCCCAAACGTTTCTCACTTTTGCATTGCGGAGGAGAAGCCTGTGCTGTTTTTAACACACTTTATAAAACCAATAAAATTAATCCACATGCTGTTATTTTTGTATGCGCTTCTGAAGGTTATGGGAATAATTGGACATTATTAACTGACAGCAATTTCAGATTTTATAAAGCTATTTCAGATATCAATAAAAACTATAATCAGCCAATGCCGGAGTATATATTACGCGAATGTTGCGCAATTAATTGGAAAGATTATGAATATCAAAATGAGCACTATGTGAGAATTACTAATAATCAAATGAATATATATATATATCAAAATACAATAAAAAAAATAATTAATTTAAAATGTCATGCCCACTTTAAAATTTGAACAAGTACTCCCGGATATTATAGTCTGTTAAGGTACTATACTTGCTTTAGTTGAAACACCTGATTTAGAAAATCCCGGACACAAATTGCTTTATTTAAAAGGTAATATAATTAAGGTTTTTTTGTATAGTAAGGTAAATGTGGCAGCAATGAAATTGTTTTTTCAGAACCGTTTGTCCATTTCAGAGTTATTCAAACTACGGCATGATGAATATTATATATTAGAAATGACGGAAGGACAGAAAGACTTTTTTGGGGAAGAAGGTCATATAGAAAATATAAAATTTCATTGCGGTGATAAGCACTACTTTGATTTTAAAGTAGATGATATAAAAGTATCAATTGAAAATGTTCTTGATTACATGCGCCCATTCTTTAGAAAAAGGTGATAATATAAAAATTTTAAAAAGGGAGATCTTCATCATCAGAGTTTAATCTTTTTTGATCCATTTCTTTTAAATAGTCTTCTTTATTGAATACTAATTCCGGAACAGACATCATAAAAGGTTTATTCTGCATCAACTCATCTCCTATTCCTCTTATATAATGCTGGTAAAGAGAATTATGAAAGTATCCGCTACAGTAGTTTATATCAAAACCAGGATAGTTGACATAAATGTTGTACGCATATAAAACAAGCTCCTTATTATTTTTAATGCTGTTGTGCATATATTGCAAGAGCGATATGTCAATATTTATAAGCTCTTTCACAAATTCAGCATCAGACTTTAGCGAACTATCAATATACTCAAGAGGTGTAACAGATTGAAAAAGAATATCTCCCACATCATTGCGAGCAGTATCAACAATGGAAAAAGTTTTTTTTGCATAGTTGAGTATATGTTGTTTATAGTTTATGTTTCCCGATAGCATTTCGGAGAAAATTACCCTCATGCATGGATTTTCAATGCCCCCTTCGTCAATATATGCCATATAAAAGTGAGAGGGCATGTTTTTGTAAGCAAGTTCAAGACGGTCTTCAAATGAATTGCATCTTATATCATCTTTAATAAGACAGTATTGCATAACAAAAACAAATTGATAGATATCTTCCAAGGTAGATAAATATTTTAACGCCTTTAAATCACGAATATTTGCGATTTTCTTTATGAATAACTTGTTATCATTTATTTCAAAATTCAGGTTAAAAGGGTTAACTGAAACGGTTTCTAATTCCTTAATTGATTGTATTTCATATATTAAACCAGTATAACATTCGTCACATCTGGATGATATATCGGCAATAAATGAGCAGAAATTGTCTTCATCGCATTTTTTTATGTATTGTATTGTTTCGGTTTTTATACATTCAGTATATCCTGTTTTGATATTTCCGGAGCAACGGGATATTATTTGATTTTTTATTTCAATAGGTTCGGGTTCACCATCTGTTAATCTGAGAGATGAGTTTGGGATATTCATATTAACATAAAATTATTCAATTAATTTGGATTAAAAACAACAAAATTAAAAAACATTTGTTCAAATATTCAGCGTTAAAGAAATGCTTTATATTTCTCTCAGAATCTGAAAATACTATTATAAAATTGGGTCTATGCGACAAATAGCAGGTTTTCTGTTTTTATCGTTAAGTATAATTTTGTCAATATCATCTAAGCTATTCGGTCCACATCTGGTAATTTTCTCGAGAATGTCATCAACGTCGAGAAACTGGAGTCGGAAATCTTCTAAAAATTTTTTATTTTCAATAAGATGTGAACCATCAAATTCTTTATTATCAATTATATCCAAAGTAATATTTTTAATTTCATATTTAACTATACCCTTTAAAGGATCACAAAGATTTTGCATAGTTCCTTCATCAGAAATGACATATGTATAAGTTATAGTGTCTGTTACTTTAACGTTAATAAAGTAAACGTTTTCATAAGCATCAGGAATTAATCTATTTGTTTGGATATCTATTTTTTTTGACGTTATATTATCAAGACAGTACAAGCCATTAGTTATTAATAAATACATTGAGGCGTTTCTCATAAAAATTAATATTTTTCTCAAAAATAAATGATTTGTTGAAATAATGATAGGATTTGTCAAAATATTTTTGATAAAGGAAGATGTATGTTTGAAAATATGCTTCTGACTGGAATTAGTGTTTTTTATTTTTTTCTATTATAAGCGAGGTTATATTGTCTTAACTTTTTTTTAAGTGTCGGCAAATTTAAAAACACTCTCTCTCGGCATATTGACTTTGCAAGCATTTTGACATACCGAAAACATTATGGATTGCCAGGCACATTGGCTTGTAAAACTTTGTCAAAGTGCTTGCAAACAGGGTGGAAATAGTCAAAAATGCTTAAAAGGATAATGACTCTCAGAGTTTTTGCTCTTTCTATTAATTTTCATAAAACATCGATTAAGAATATTATCCTCTTTTTTAATAATCTAACGTTCTTAAAATTCATACATTTGTTGATACACCTATAAAAGACTTATAAGTGACAAAATTTTCTGATCCGACAGCTATTTATTCTGACCCCGTTCCTTTTCTGAAAAAAAATGGCAAATATATCTATGTGGATTTTGAAACGATGGAATCAGTTATATCCACTGAATATGTTTCAGCTGATCTGTTTAAAGATGGTATTGCAGAGGTTTCTTCAAACTTTGGAAATATATTCATTAATAAAGCTGGGAAGGAGTTTAACACATATCATAGTTATGATCATGTCTTTTTTAATAATGAACTTTTTAAGGTCAGCTTAAATGATAAGTGGGGGCTTATAAACACTGAATTTAATGAGGTAGTTGCTATAAAATACTATTGCATAAATAATTTCTTCAACAACCTGGCAGCAGTAGAATCGGATTGTAAATGGGGATTTATTAACAGGGATGGGAAAGTCGTTGTGCCATTAATTTATGATAAAGTTGAAAATTTTATTGATGGTTTTTCTCAGGTAAGTATAGATGATAAATATGGTTTCATTGATGAATCGGGACATGAAGTGATTCCATTGATATATGAAAAGGTAGAAAACAAGGATATTTACGGAAGAAACTTAAAATTTGATATTTCTCTAAAGTTTATTGAAGACTTATTATTAGTAAAAAAAAACGGGAAGTACGGTTATATTAACAAAACCGGGAAGGAAGTTATACCGGTTATTTATGATGAAGCCTTTAATCAGATTTATGATACTGAACTGGGCTTTATAAAATATGGGTTTCGCGAAAATGTTGTTCCCTTTAGAATTAATGATAAATATGGATGTATTGACATTAGCGGCAAAGAGATTATACCTCCGGTGTTTGATGATATCAAGGATTTTAAAGATGGCCTGGCAGTAGCTTACCTGAACAAAAAATGTGGTTTCATTAATAAAACCGGTAAAGTTATAATTCCATTTAAATACGACTTATTTGGTTCCTTCTGGAAAGATGGATTAATAGAAGCTGCTATTAATGAAAAATGGGGTATTATAGACAGTTTAGGTAATGAAGTTATTCCTTCTAAATATGACAGTATTAGAAATTACACTAAAGAAGGATTATTTGAAGTAAAAATAAATGGAAAATGGGGGTTGATTGACAAGACCGGAAAAGAAATAATTCCTCTGAAATTTGATTATGTTGACATTTCAAAACATAATAAAATTAATGTAAGATCAGGTGATAGATGGGGGTTGTATGAGAAAGCCGGAAAACAGATTACTAATGTAAAATACGACAGAATTCAATCAATCTCTGAGAATCTGAGCATAATAATGAAAAATGGTAAATATGGCATTCTTGATAAAGATTTCAAAGAAGCAATCCCTTTGATATTCGACTATATATCAGGTATTTCTGATAACATGTTTAACGTTAGATTGAACAGAAAATATGGGATTTGTGACATAACAGGTAAGCATATTATTCCTTTGAAATACCAGGAGCAGTTTTTTTTTGAAGATGGTTTGGCTAAAGTAAAATTAAATGATAAATGGGGATTTATTGATATAAACGATCATGTTGTGATACCCATTAAATATGATGAATTGGGGCATTTCTGGAAAGATGGTTTATTAGATGTAAAATTAAATGAAAAAACTTTCTGGATAGACAAAAAAGGGAGAGAGTTTAGGGATTATTGAAACTCAAACTATTTTTACAACAATCTCTAAATATTTAAAGATACTATTCTTATGATGTTTATTAAAATGGTACCGCAAGAACTATATATTTTCAATTCAATAGTTTAAAGCAATCCCCTTTCCTTATTGATATTTCTCCCTTAATGGATTCATTGATTTATCAATGTAGTTTTTGATTACGTGAGCATATTTCTCGGTCATTTTAATTGTAGAATGTCCAAGCATTTTTGAAACAACTTCCATGGGCACATTGTTAGATAGTGTAACAGTGGTTGCAAAGGTATGTCTGGCTGTATGCGTAGTTAATTTTTTATTTATTTCGCACATATCGGCAATCTCTCTTATATAAGAATTCATTTTTTGGTTACTCAGCACCGGTAAAGCTCTTCCTTTATTATACCTCTGATAATCCTTATATTTATTCAAAATAGAAACAGCAGATGGTAAAAGAGGTATTCTGCATAATCTGCCGGTTTTGCTTCTTTTTTTAAAAATCCATTTGTTCCCGTTTTCATCAATAGAAATATTTTCAACATTCATCTCTTTAACATCAATAAATGCCAATCCAGTGTAACAGCAAAAAAGATAAACATTCTTAACATTCTCTAAACGCTCTATCTTAAATGTTTTATTTCTCATCCTTTCCAGCTCAGATTCATCAAGATAATCTATATCCACCTCATCAAGTCTGAATTTTAAACCTATAAACGGATCCACTTTCATTCCTTTAGTTAAGGCAATTCTGATAATTTTTCTAAAGTTCTTAATGTATTTTACTGTTGTGTTATTACAACAATTTCTGACTGTTTTCAAATACAGCTCAAACCGTTGAATCATTTCTGAATTTATTTCATCAAAACGCACATCATCTTTGCGGTATTTCTTTTTCAGAAATTCTTTAAAAAGTTTAAAACAGGTCTCATAACGTTCGTGCGTACCTGCAGCATAATCTTTCCCAATAAGTTCTTTAACCCTGGCATTATGTTCTTCGAAAACATTTCCGATAGTTACACATGTTTTGTCTATCCCAAAATATTCATTTATTAAATCCTGAGCACTATACAAGGTATGGAACTCCTCCTTCTTCCTTTTAATCTCGTAAAGTTTGCTGGATACATTTTCAATGAAATCATTTAATGCTTTGACAGATTCATTATGTCCGGTAGCACGCCCTTTATCAGCATTCCACTGTTTAACATCAATACTTCTGTTCAGGCTAAATTCAGCTCGTCCGTTGTTTACTGAGATTCTTACAAAGATGGGAGCTTTACCATCTTTTAATAGTTTTGTGCGTTTAATAAAAAACAACACTGAATAACTTGTACTTTTCATAGTTAAAATTTTAAGGTTTATTACAATAAAACTACTATAACTATGTAAGTTTTTCAAGCGCAAAATCAAGCAGTTCAACGCATTACAGCGTTTTAGGTGGAGATGATTTTTTTTTAACAAACTCCACCGCTTTCTCCACCTGAAAAAGTGCTAAATTCTGCTTATATCTGCGAGGGGTAAAAAACAAAACCCTCTATTTAAGAGGGTTTTGCGGTGTGTTGCTAAAAATTGCTTTTGTTACTGGCGGAGAGAGAGGCTCTTTGATACCCCCTTTCTAACCCTCTCCTGTTACGCTTTTATACTTTTGTCTTATTGCGATTACACCGCTTTTGATACCGCTTAATTTGCTTTTTTTTACCCTACCTTTCTACTGCTACGCTGCATCAAAGATACATAAAATTGTCCCACTTTGCAAAATCTTTCGAACTTTTCTTTGCTTTTTTTTGCTTATTCCCTTTCCTTTTTTTTCACTTTAGTAAAGTAAAGAAATCGAGGTAAAAAGTATATTTCTTTATCCCATATTATTTTTTTAATACGTATTTATGGTTTTCTCTATTTTCTAATGTTTTGCACTTTCTTAAAATGAGTACAGAATAGCATTTTAAAGATTTTTGCTTTTTTTATTTTACTTCTTTCTATTTCATCATTTGTTATTAAATATTCTTTTATTAACAATGTAAAAAACCAATATTTTTCTTGGTATATTTGCCTGTTACAATTCCATATATTTTCGATGAACCACATTATTGTCTTTTCCGAGTTAACGACCGGAAAACTTAAAACTATGCTTACTGCTAATTGCACTTTCAGGGATGCTCTTGAAATGGTTCAGTCTGTCAATAAGAAAACCATCTATAAAAATGTAGTTAAATCCCAGGCAGAGCAATTAATAAACGAATTAGATCATAAGCAACTCGGCTATAAAGAATCAGATGATTTTAATATATCATTCATTCCATGCAAAAACCCTGATAATGTAAATATTGTCATCACTCCTGCATGCATCTATAATCTGTATGAGCCTTTTAATTTCCCTGCTGCTCCCGACAAGCGAAGCCAATTATTTCTGGCTCTGTTTTGTGATGAGTTCGAGCGTATCAAAGTAAGGGTTTTCCATGCCGTGAATGAATCTTTTGATAGCAGCTTGTTTTCAATGGATGCCTATAAAGCAATGGTTTTTATTAAAACATGCTTCCGGTCCCAGAGGATTGTTTTTCAGGAGCACCTATTGAAATACCCTGCATACAGATTGAATCCCGATGCTTACATCAACTACATGCTTGCTTTTTTCATTATCAAAGTCCAGGTATATTTTGCCAAAATATTTAAAGAAGCCCTTGCTGAAGAAGAAAAAAACGAAGCTCAATTATTTGATGAGCTTTTTCGTATCGACCCTGTTGTTCTTAAAAAGTTCAATGTTACACCTGCATATAGCCCCCCTGCAGCTTCCGAAAATGTTTCATCAGAAATAATTGCAACGAATAATTACAAAACTTCAACCGCCCCTCTACAGGGCTTCGACGCCAACGAGTCCTTGAATACAGCTTTTGATATTATCTCACAAAAATATGTGCTTAAGCCTGAAATCCTTAAAACAGTTGTTAAACTTATTGGCAAATGTAACTGGAATGGCAATGCCAACACCTTGGGTGATATTCTTTACCAGTTAATGCATGTTCTCAAAGAAGATGACAAATTTCTGCTTGAGGCTCCCGATAGTGTTATTGCAGAACTTACCCAGATGATGCTTACTTGGAAAGGCAATCAAACCCTAAGCAAATCAACCATCAGAACACATTTACAGAAAAACAGCACACTGAAACGCCCTAAAGAAGGTGAGAGCAATAAAATTGATGTTTCTAAATTGATAAATGCTTCCACTAAGCGCTGATACCTTTTATATATTTCTGCTTTTTAATTTTGCTCTCAATTGAAAAAAATGAGACCTTCAAACTCTTTTTACCCTAAAAAAACATATTCATCTGTATTTCAGATATATTCAAAAAAAATGGTCGCAATTCCTATTTTGTGACCTTTTTTATCGAAAAATTGAAATATTTGGCACGCCTCTTTTTATTCAACCCTGCTCCCCTCTCTGAATCTCATATTCTGTTTTTAGGTTATAAAAAAAAGGTCGCAATTTCCCTTTTGTGACCTTTTTTCTCATTTTTTTATAAAGTTTGGCACGCCTCTTTAAAACACTCTCGTTTTCCTCTCTGTTTGCGGTTTTTCTTTTTTTCGCTCTATAAAAAAGGTCGCAATTACGTTTTTGTGACCTTTTTTTTGATGTGCGACCTTTTTTTTGTTTATTTATTTGTAGAGGTTTTCTTCTCGGGAAAAAACTATTTAAAAAATCCAGATGCACTGGCCATGCAGAAGGATTAAAATTAAATCAATTATTAACAGAGCCTGTGAATAGCAACAAAGATCGAGGAAGACAAGTTTTTCTATGCGGAGTTTACTGCAGTAAATGAGCAATTGGAAAATGCAGGCTGACGATGATATTTTAAGCTATTCGCAGGCGTAAACCTCAAAATTATGGAACTAATCACTTTCGAATCCGACGCCTTCAAGCAAATCATTTCACAAATCAATGCCCTTACAGTAAGTATTGATAAAAACATCCGTAAACAACCTCTTTCTGACACTTGGCTGGACATACAGGAAACCTGCCAGCTCCTCAAAGTATCAAAAAGGACCTTGCAGTCTTATCGTGATAATAGTATTTTAAGCTTTTCCCAAATCGGCGGTAAAATTTATTTCAAAGCTGCCGACATTGACGAGCACCTCAAAAAACATTACCACAACTGTAATAAAGAATAGTTGTTTTCTCAATTTGTTTCACCTCCGGCGCTGCCCTTTTCCCTTTTGCTGTTTGCCTGCTACATGGCAGCAGCTTCAGGGATGAGGGCAGAGGGGTGTATTATTAACCTTTAAACCATTTGGCCATGGCATTGACAAAAGAATCTATACTTTCAGCAACATCATCATGCGAAATCCTTAACCACTATCTGGCGCCTTACAATAATTCAGGTCAGCGCTTAATCCCTGGTAAGCACATAAGCAATCCTTTCCTGTCCGAAAAACAGAAAACACCCTCTTTCAATATTTATTATGCGCACCACTCTCACGAATGGCGCTTTAAAGACTTTGCCACCGGCGATGACGGCTCTTGCTTCGACCTGGTGATGCAACTTCAAAAACTCACTTTTCCTGAAGCCCTACAGCAAATAAATGCTGATATGTGCCTCAATATACCTTTACAGGCTGATAACAGTGCTTATACACAGCCATTACACCCATCCAACAAAACCATTCAATTCGGCACATCTTCCCTCACTGTTCGCCGTTTTCAGCCTCAGGAGCTTGAATGGTGGCAGCAATACGGCATTTCAGAAGCGGTTTTGAAGCGTTTTAACGTCAGCTCCGTTCAGGCTTTTACAGCCCTTAGCAAAGAAGGCAAACCCTATAAAAACCAATCCAATGCCGATAATCCCATTTTTGCTTATATTCAATCCGAATGGGCTAAGCTCTACAAGCCACTTAACAAAGCCTATCGTTTCCAATATCTCGGGCAGAAATCATTGGATTATATTTTCGGATTGCAACAGCTCCCCGACCTCTCAGAGCTTATTTTCATCACCGGAGGCGAAAAAGATGTCATGTCTCTAACTGCCCATGGTTTTTCTGCTGTTTCGCTCAACAGTGAAACCGCCATGTTGTCACCGGATGCCCTTCTTATGTTGCGCTCCCGATGCCGTTTCCTTGTCATTCTCTACGACAATGATACCACCGGTCTTGCTCAAAGCGAAAAGCTATCCAAAGCCCACAATATACCCCGCATAATCCTGCCACCAATGCCGGTCGGCAAAGATATTTCCGATTATTTTAAATTGGGTTTGCCTTTAACCGATTTGCAGAAACTTATTGATGATGCCTGCAAAAAACATGAGCCGCTGTCAGCTCCTGTAGCTGAATTATCTCGCCTTGAAAAGGTACTGGCAACACGAGAAATCCTCTCAAAAAACAAATCAAAAAAAATCACTTTCAGCAATCCCATCCTGTCACAGAACGAAAAGCCTGTGTTTTATCCCAAAACTATTAATGTCATTCAAGGTAAAGCAGGGGTACATAAAAGCCGCATGGCTCAGGTCATAAGCAGTGCCATGCTTAAAAAGAACGGCGAAGAAATAAGCCTCCTGGGCTTCACCAAAGACCCAACTAAGTCTTATGCTATCTGTTACGTAGATACAGAAAGAAACCTCTCAGAGCAATTGCCCTATGCCTTGCAACAAATTCAAATCAGGGCTGGCTACAACATCGAGGACAATCCCGAAAACTTCGATTATATTTCCCTCTTAGAATTTGACCGAAAAGAACGCTTTGAGGTCCTTAATGAATACCTCGAACACATACGCACCAAGTACAACCGCCATATCTTTATCATTCTCGATGTCATAACCGACTGCGTGTACAACTTCAATGATGCCAAGGACAGCATGGCCCTTATTGATATGATGAACATTTCCATCAACCGTTACGATGTGACTTTTCTATGCCTCATCCACGAGAACCCGGGCAGTGCAGACAAAGCCCGTGGGCACCTGGGCACTGAAATCATGAACAAAGCCTCTACAGTCATTCAGGTGGGTTTCGAGCGTGACCACGACCGCAGAGAAACAGACCTTATCAAAGTTGCCTATCTTAAATGCCGCAGCTCCAGAAAGCACGACCCCTTATATGTCAAATATTCTGAAACTGAAAACACTTTGGTACTGGCTGATGAAGACACTATCAATGATATTAGAGGCAATAAAAAAAACAAACTATCCCTTAATACCTTTGCCAACCATCTCGAATTTCTGGTATCAAAGCCGGTTTTCAGACGTGATCTGATTGAAGCCCTACAAGATGAGTTTGATTGCAGTGAAAGAGTAGTGGAAGATTATATAAAACTTGTCATCTCTAATAAAACAATATTGCGAAACCAAATAGATGCTGATTGCTATCTTATAAAATCAAAGCAGGGCAAAAACCTTGTTTATTCCTTAATACCTGTCAATGAGCAACAATCAGAACTTGACCTGAATGAATCATCTTCAACTAATGAATCCGATGGCGTACCCTTTTAACACAGTTTTTTCAATGTTTTTACGGCGCTTGTTCGCTATTTCGGCTTTTTCAGTTTTTACTTTAAATTTTTTAGGTGAAAATGCTGACTTAATTCCTTTGTTTTTAATAAATTCTCTTTTACCCTTTTTCATCACTCTGCTTGTTTGCAACGTTTGCAGAACGTTTGCAGACCATTTTTCCTTAACTGTTTTGCAGCATTTTAACCACCCTTTTGACCTGCTTTTTGCTTGCTTTTGTTTCAGTTTTCATATTGTTGCTTGTTTGCAGATTGCACATACATATAGGGCTGTGAAATTCTGCAAACGTTTTATTAAATATAATGTAAATCAGGGCAATTCTTACAATTCTATAAATCTGTATTTAACCAAACTTTTTTAATAATTAATAATGAGTTTATCATTTTTCTTTTTACTATTCTTTTTCTTTTCTGTTTCCATTAATATTTTACATTTGTAGGTTTATACCTATTTTATAGGTGTATATTTTTATTTTATACAATAAAAATAGTAGTAATATTGAAACACAAATTTTTATAGACAAGACAATTCTTTTGCGTCTAAGCTAACTTAAACAAACTGAACTAAAAAATAAAATTACTATGCTTCAAATAATTGACATAAACACAAATAATCAGAACATTGATGAGGTTGAGTTTTTGAAAAATGATTTTCAATTGAAACTTGAACCTACCGTTAAGGATGGCACTGTTATTATTATAAGTGATTTCCCAGCCGTTGGCAATATGGCAGGTAAAATTGACTATCTTATTCTCTTAACAATAAAAAAAAATAAAGGAAATTTTTTACGTTTATCACATAACGACAAGTATCATTACATTGACAATTTCATTCTAATAATAAAAAAAATTGATGAAATTAAAATCACAAGTGCTGACAGTCAATTTATCCATTCTGATGACAGCTCATTTGATTATATTGAGTCTCTTAAAATTTACAACAATGAATTTGAGGATTATTTTCAAAAGTTTGATGATATTAGATGTTTTACAACATTTCAAGTTAAAACTAATAATAATTTTTATTATTCCGACAAAAAAATATTAATCAACAAAAACCTTGATGTAAATTTTATTTTATGGAGTGTTATAAATCAGCATTTAGATAAATACGGTGACAGGCGAGTCTGCTCTTTTAGTAAAGAAAAATTCGAGTATTACCATGATAATGTTTTAATTGACTTTGCAAAAATTATTGTAAAAGACACTGAAGATATTTTAAAATATGGCATCCTAACAAAGAAAAAACTTGACCGAATCTCAACTTCAACAAAAATGGTTAATGAAATTTACAATAATGTTGGAAAATCACTTTCAATTATAACAGGTAAAGCCGGCACAGGAAAAACTCTTGTTCTTACTAGAATTATTCATAAACATGCAAGTAATAATCACCATATCCGTTTTCTCACATTCAATAATTTACTTGTTTTTGATATTAAGCAAAGTCTAAAAAACTTTGGCTATTTTGGAGATAATAAAATTGCTATCAGCACTGTTCATAGCTTTTTCTACAAGCTTTCTCAAAAGCTTGGAATTTCAATTATACTTGGAGAAAGTAGAATAAATGATTTATTGAAGATTTGTGAGAAGCGTATTGAGAAAATTAGACCTACTTTTGAAAAAATAAAATCTTTAGAGGTAATTTCTTTTATTGAAGATTTTATTTTATCTGAAATATATAAAAAAGAAAATAACAAAACAGATTTTGACGAATTCAGAGAATTTGCAAAGTTCATTTCCAACTTTAAAAACTTAACCTCTTTTGATGAAATTAAATCAGCGTATCTCAAAAAGAAACGAAACTTAATAGAACCAAGCGTAGGTCAGAAAAAATTCCTTGAGGACTACTACAAAGTTTTAGAGCTTATTTACTTAGCTATTACAGACAGTAGAAAATTTTATGATGACCTTAAAATTGTAGACAGATATGAATTATTATCTGCGCTATACAATACAGACAAGTTTACAGATGAAGAAAAAATTCCTTTTGAAAACTTTGTGCAACAAGTAACGACTTTAAAAAGAACTTCTAACTGGAGCAATCTATTAATAGTTGACGAGGGTCAAGATTTTCATGTTCTTGAAAAAGAAATTTTATTCAAGTTGCGTGGTTCTGAATATTTAATAGTTGCAAGTGGTGGCAAAGAGCAACTTATTAGACATTCAAGAGTTCTTAATTGGGCTGTTTCACTAAATAAAAAAATCCTATCACAGACATTTCCACTTTATAGTGGTTCATATAGACAAAAACAAAATATAATTTCATTTGTTAATAAATTTGCATATGAATATGGATTTAACCTTGAACTAAAAAGCGTAGCTGAAAGCAAAGGTCTTGGTAAAATTATTTTGGACACTAGGCCAAAAACTTCAATCCTCAGAGATGATATTTTAATTGATATGAAAGGTAACGGAGAAATTAATGGCTGTTCACCTTATGAAAGTTTGATTATTTTAATTCCGTCCAAAAACTACACTGACAAAAGAATGACTGAAAGTTTTTCTGTTAATGAAAAAGATTATATAAAGAAAACTGAGGTTTCCTCAAGTAGATTTACGACTAATTTAGAAACTTTAAGTAATTTAAATGTCTTTTGTTGGGATGGCGTTTCAGAAGATAAAGGGAAATTAAAAGTCCCAAATCAAATCGAAACAAGAATAATTCACTATGAATCCTGCAGGGGATTAGAATCATGGTCATGCGCTTGTTTGAGTTTGGATGAATATTTCCTATTTAAGAGTAAATCAGAAGAAGCAGCAAATCATCTTGCTGACGATTTATACTTAAAAGAAGATGAACGAAGAGATAAGTATGCAGCAATTTGGTGCTTAATGGCTTTTACAAGGCCTATTGACACATTGTATATTCATATAGAAAATTTAGATAGCCCATTTTCTAAAAAATTAATTCAAATTGCAAAAAATTCTGAGGGTGCAATAATTTATAATTAGATTTTCTCTATATGATTAAGAGTACTACAAAACTTAATAAGATTCAATTTTGAAAGGGGTTTTGAACATCCACTAATAAAAAATCTATCGAAGTAATGGGTATTTAAATGGGTTCCAGGATAGAATGGATGTTTATATATATATTAAAGCTTGTAAACTTTCAAACATTTTTGGCACATTTAGTAAAGATTTGTAAACCAATTAATCAATATTTCATTTTTCAATTTTTACAAAACTTCGGCAAAAACAAATTTATTTTGCCAAAGTTTTGACTTTCATTAAAAGTTATTTATATTTGCTTTTCAAAATTTGTTTAGCATGTCAAAGGATTATTTTAATATCATTTTAGAGCATTTTAAAGACAGTGATAGAATTTTTTATCAAGATCTTTTCTCTTTTTTAAAAAGCCTGCATCCTGACCTTGCTGACAAAACTATTAATTGGAAAATAAATCAATTAAAAAATAAAGGGTATATATCCCACTTAAGCAGAAGCACTTATTCCCTTACAAAAAAGAATGAATATAAACCGCTTATTACACCTCATTTTAAACGTATTTTTAATAAAGTATCTTCAAACTATCCTTTAGTCAATTTATGCATTTGGAGTAACAACTGGTTCAATGAATTCATGGTCCATCAGCTGTTTAGGTATTTTATTGTTGTTGAAACAGAAAAGGATGCTGTAAGTTCAGTTTTCAATCAACTATCCGACTCTTATAAAAATGTGTTCTTTCATTCAGATAAAGATGTTTTTACCAGATATTTAAACACCCAGGATGATGTAATCATTGTTAAAACTTTAATTTCAGAAGCCCCACTGATGAAGATTGAAAATGTCAAGGTGCCTACTATTGAAAAACTTTTAATTGATTGCCTTATTGAATCTGATTTATTAGCTGCTCAGGCAGATGAAATTGATAATATTTTCATTAATACTTTTGAGAAATATGTTATTAATCTGAACAAACTTAGAAGATATGCCAGACGCAGAAATAAACTAAAGGAACTTGATAATAAATTATTTACTCTTAATCTCAATGAATTCTAAATGATACTTAATACTTCATTCGAAGAAAGCTGGATTAAAAAAATATCCAGGTCTATTGGCAAAAGAGGCGATCCAAAGCTTGTAGAAAAAATCATATATGCGTTCACTTTACTTGAACAGCTAAAAATTTCCGGACTTGACATGGTTTTTAAAGGTGGTACTTCCGTTTTTCTCATGTCAGATACGCCCAATAGATTTTCCATTGATGTTGATATTATCGTTTCTGTTTCCCCTGATGATTTACCTCCATTTCTTAATAAAGTTTTAGAATCCGGGTTCTTTAAATCATGGATAGATGATAATGACAGGAAAATTATAGCAAGTACGCCTGTTAGTCATTATAAATTCTATTATGAAAGTGTGGGTGGTTCCCATTTTGGTGACGAACCTATTCTTTTGGATGTTTTGTTTACCGAAAAATCTACCTATAAAAAGACAATCGAAATACCTATAAAACATAAGTGGATTGAAACTGGTCAGCCTTATCAAATGGTTACTGTTCCTTCATTTGAATCTGTGTTGGGTGACAAACTCACGGCATTTGCACCAAATACAACTGGCATATTATATTCAAAAAATCGTCCGATTGAAATAATCAAACAGTTATTCGATATCGCTTACTTATTTGATGAATCAAATGACTTTGAAGAAATCAGAAGTTCTTTTCTAAATATTGCTGCCGAAGAAATAGGATATCGAAAACTTTCAATTTTCCCTAACGAGGTATTGCAAGATGCTTTTAATACAGCTTTACTTATAACCATGAGGGACCAAACGTCAGAACAATTTGTTTTTCTTCAAAAAGGCATTAACAATATTGTAAACTTTATCATTTCGCCTTTCAGAATTGAGGATGCCATTATATGTGCATCTAAAGTGGCATATCTTACACAATTACTTAAACAAAAGGAAGTTGACCAGGTGGCTCGCTTCACTTCTCCTACTGAAATAGCCACTTTGTTTATTTCAGAAACTGAATATTCAAAACTAAACAAGTTAAAAAAAATATTACCTGAAGCCTTTTTCTATTGGTATCACGCAATAAATATTTCCCAATAATGACACAAGAACAACTTAAAGTACTCGAAGACAATCTGTGGTCAGCTGCCGACAAGCTAAGGGCTGAAAGTGGATTAAAGCCAAGCCAATATTCTGTACCCGTTTTAGGATTGATTTTTTTACGATTCGCCTCCATTCGATACAACAGAGTAAAGAAAGAGATAATGGCTGAATATGAAGCCACGAAAAACACCCGTAATGCTGGAAAGATTGAAGATATTGCATTATTAAAATGCGGTTTTTATATACCTCCTGAAGCTGAATACGACTATCTGTTAAGCCTACCCGAACAGGAAAATATCGCTAAAAAAATAAAAGAAGCGATGGAGTTGATTGAAAAGTATAAACCTGAATTAGAAGGCTGTTTACCTAAGGATGAATATTTCGAACTCATTCTCCAGAATAAAGATAATCCTGATAAAAAAGACTACAGTCTGCCTAAAACGCTTTTAAAAACTTTTAAAGACATTCCCGAAGATGCTACAGGTGATGTATTCGGTAAAGTTTATGAATATTTCCTGGGTGAATTTGCTTTAGCTGAAGGTCAGGGTGGTGGACAATTTTTTACTCCAACCAGTGTGGTTAAACTCATGGTTGAAATCATCGAGCCATACAACGGTACAATCTTCGACCCAGCATGTGGCAGTGGTGGTATGTTTGTGCAAAGCTCAGATTTTGTTGACAGGCGCCGACAGGAAATAAACGAAACTGATACAAAAGACCTTACAGTTTATGGTACAGAAAAAGATGGCGAAACTGTTAAAGTAGCACGTATGAATATTGCTGTTAATGGTCTTCGAGGTCAAATACTAAAAGCCAATTCATATTACGAAGACCCCTACGAATGTTACAACAAGTTTGATTTCGTTATGGCCAATCCGCCTTTCAATGTGGACGATGTTAATCTTGACAGGGTAAAAGAACAACAACGCTTTAATGAGTACGGTATTCCGCAAAATAAATCAAAATCAACAAGTAATAAGCAATCTGATGCGAACACTGTTCCCAATGCCAATTATCTATGGATAAATCTTTTTGCAACTTCCCTTAAACCAAAAGGCCGTGCAGCGCTTGTTATGGCAAATTCTGCCAGTGATGCACGCCACAGTGAAGCAGATATTCGAAAAAACCTAATTAAAAGTGGTGTGATTGACTGTATGTTAACAATGCCTAAAAATATGTTTTATACTGTTACACTGCCTGCAACACTTTGGTTTTTTAATAAAGGAGAGAAAACTGACAAAGAGAAGATATTATTTATTGATGCACGCAACATTTTCCGGCAGCTTACCCGTGCGCATCGTGAATTTTCCGAAGAGCATATTCAGAACATTGCCACTATTGTTCGCTTATATCGTGGAGAAACTAAAAGATTTAAAAGCCTGCTTGCAAAGTATCAGGCAAATGCGGATGAATACCAAAAGAAAGCTAAGAATACTGAAATAATGCTTAAAGTTACAGTAGATGAATTTGAAGAAGCACAAAACGCTGTAAATCTTATCCGTAATAATGAAACACTGAAAAAGGAAAATAATAAAAAGTTACTGATTGATCTGGCTGCTGCCAACCGTGATTTATGCAAAATACAAAAAGAAAAAGAAGAACTCGAAAAACAGCACAAGACATTAATTGAAAAACAGCAATATTTCCTTTCACAGATAAGTTGGCTTAACAATCGTTTTCCTAAAGGAGTTTATGAAGATGTTACAGGTCTTTGCAAAGCTGCCACTTTTGTTGAAATAGAAGAACAAGATTTCAGTTTGAACCCGGGTCGCTATGTAGGTGTGGTGATTGAAGAAGATGGTTTGACAGAAGAAGAGTTTTTAGCAGATTTAAAGAAAAAACATTTCATACTATCGGAACTCAATGAGAAAGCCAAACAATTAGAAATAAAAATCCTTAATAATATTAAAAGTCTTAATGATTTTGCGTGAAATTACAATAGATGCATTGTGCACGAAAGTGACAGATGGTTCTCACTTCAGTCCTATAGAGGTTGAAGACGGCATTCCTATGTTTTCCGTTAAGGATATGACTGAAAATGGATTTGATTATTCTGAAGTGAAAAGAATCTCTCATGAGGATTTTTTAAAACTTGTTAAATGTGATTGCAAGCCAAAGAAAGATGATGTTTTAATAGCAAAAGATGGCAGTTATTTAAAACATGTTTTTGTTTGCAAAGAGGAAAAGAATGAGGTTATTCTCTCATCAATTGCTATTCTGCGTCCAAATAAGAATGAAATTGTCCCTGACTTTTTTAAATATCTCTTAAAAACGCCTTCGGTAAAAGGTATGATGGAATGCTTTGTTTCTGGTTCTGCTTTGCCAAGAATAGTATTAAAAGATTTCAAAAAAATGAAACTTTTAATTCCACCACTTCCTATCCAACAAGACATTGCCTCCATCCTCTCCGCCTATGTCGATTTAATTGAAGTAAACAATCAGCGCATTAAACTTCTCGAAGAAACTGCCCGTGAACTATACAAAGAATGGTTTGTGCGTATGCGCTTCCCGGGTTATAGGAATGCAAAGTTTGTGAAAGGACTACCTGAAGGTTGGTCTTTAAAAGAATTACAGGAGTTTGGGATAATATACACAGGTAAAACTCCCTTGACTAAAAAAAGAGAATATTATGGTGGGGATATTCCATTTATTAAAACTCCAGATTTACATAAAAATCAGTTTATTTTTGAAACAGAAGAATATTTAACAGAGAAAGGAAATAATACGCAAAGAAGAAGTACATTACCTAAAGGTTCAATATGTGTGAGCTGCATTGGAACAGGCGGTATTGTTGGTATTACTACAGCTGAAAAATCGCAAACAAATCAACAGATTAATTCAATCATTCCAAATGACAGAACATCCCTGGAATATTTGTTTTATGCCATTTCAGATTTAAAAGAAACAATAGAGCTATATGGATATACTGGAGCAACAATGACAAATCTGAGTAAAGGCAAGTTCGAAAAATTAAAAATCCTATATGCCAATCCAGAATTAGTTGAAAAGTACAGTCATATTGTTAGTCCAATGTTTGAACAAATTCAAGTTATGCAACAGCAAAACACCCTCCTACGTCAAATTAGGGATAGACTGTCACCAAGGTTGATAAGTGGAAAGTTAGAAATAAAAAATAATGAAAATGAACAATAAATATTTTATAGAAAAACAAAGAGAAAACCACATTAAGTGGCGAAAATCACATATTTCATCACCAGATTGGGGGATTCAAAACAAAGATAGGAATGGCAATCCAATAAGTCGTGAATACATTATTCCACGCAGGATATGGAATGAGAATATTTGGGAGGGCATAAGAACTGATTTGCTGATATACATTAACGATCCTGTCAATCCTATTCAGGCACATACAGGCTCACATAATTTGATGAGTTCTTGGGTAGTCTGTGCGAATCTGTATTTTGCCATCAAAACAACTCCTGCGTTAAAAGTATTGATGCTTGACTTTTTAAAAATTAAAGTTTCCGAAAAAATTACTGCTGTTTCTGATGTAGAACTCGAATTTGCATTTCCTAAAGGCAGTAATTTACATCCTTCTGAACTTTTAGGAGAAATGGATGGTGGCAGGGGTTCTGGTCAAACATCACCTGATGTGGCATTTATTGTAAAAACAGCGAATGGAGAAGGAATTATTCTAACTGAATGTAAATATACCGAGCATAGTTTTTATGCTTGTTCAGCAAGAACAAAAAAAGACACAAAGAAAAGAAAAGCAAATCCTGATCCTCTCAGATGTGCAAAAAACGCTATTGAATGTGATTATAGTAGTATTTGTCATCAAACTGAATGGGGTAGAGAATATTGGAAATATATCAGGCTTTCCAATCATGGAATAGAAACTCTAATTAAATGCCCCGCTTCAACAGCTGGATATCAATTATTTAGGCAACAATCACTAGCAAATGGGATAAAACAAAAATCAAATCTTGATATTGTTGCATCTGTTGTAGCATTTGATGAAAGGAATGTAGATTTGAAAAAATGTTTGGGAACAACTGGTATTAAGGATTTTCAAAATGATTGGAATGAAATATTTCAACCTGATGCAATTTTTAAAACCTGGACGCATCAGGAATGGGTTGAATTTGTTAGGACACATCAAGTAAATGGTGAATTTGATATATGGCTCAAATATTTAAATAATAGATATGGTTATTAAAATGGCAACATTATGAATAGTATTTCAATTATATTAAAAAGTAATCAAGTGAACATAACATATTCTCAGTTAAAAAAGCTGAAAGTTGAATATTGGGAACACCTTGAAAGAAATAAATTCCCTCCTCCTCCTAAAAGTGGGAAAGCTATTGAAACAATTATGTACTTCAAGAGAAAGGACAATAATAAGCCAATAACAATTGGCATTTATCATAATATAACACCATTTGAAGCAGCAAATCGCATTGCCTCAGATCTAGTTATTATCAATGGTGTACTACAATTAATAGAAGCTGGTGTTGAACCAAAGAACTCAAATATCACAGTTCGTTTAGGTACCAAGCATATTGTTGGAAAAGGTGATTTTACAATTAATGAAAATGTAGGTGAGGCATTCAATGTTGCAGAGTCATTTTTGCCAAGTAAATTACATAAAACAAGAAAGAAATGGAAAGATTATGGTAAGGATTTGAAGTATATATTGATTAATGGAGAGGCTTTAAAGGATAATTCCAAAATCAATGATACAAGGATTTTTAAAGTGAAAGATTGGGATAAATAATTAATACAGCTTTTTACATGGAAGTTAAGTAAAATTATAATAACCTAATTAGAACAAATAATTTTAAAAAACACAATAGAAGAAATTATTAAAAATATAAAGGTAGAAATGTCACAAAAATACAATCTTAACGACCCTACAGACTTAGACATTATGCGTGCTGTATATGATAGAATCTCTCAGGAAGAGTGGCAGGCATACGTCGACTTTTCATTTCTACCTGAATATAAACTTACCTTTAAATACGATGATCGTGAATGTTTGATACGAATGGCCAAACAAGCTGGCCAGCATCGTAAACCTGCTGATAAAGATATTCGCTGGGGTTTAAGCCTTGCAGATAAGATTGATAGTTTAAGGGAGCTTAATGCTGTTGATAAAAATATAGAAAAAGCATTGGAAAACCACGAGCAGCATTTAAAAACCAAACACTTTACTTTTCGTGTTGCCTGGCATGATAATAAATGGAATGGAACTGTTTGTAATGATCCTTTGAAAAATAGATACTGTAGCGGATTTAATTCATTACTATCTGAACGTTTGCGCAAAAGAAAAGAAATAAATATTAAGAATGAGTTAAAATATAAATCACAACCTGTCAATAAAGATTACATCCCTCCTTGCTTCTGGAGCATAAATATTTTTGGTCATAAAGACTTAACAGTAAAGCATGACAACCCTGCAGAACCTGCATTAAATCATATTCCTGAGTGCCTGCCTTCCAATTCAATGTTTAGCTGGCCATTTGCGGTTTCATTTACACGCACCAAAGAACAAATAAATACTGATGGTGCCTATCCAAAAAATCTTGAATCTGTTCGCATTCCTCAGTTTTCTTCAAAAATAAAGGAAAAACATTCTGTAGCATTTATGTATGCTAAGTACAGCAACCCCTTAACAGAAGAAGAACAGCAATACTTGGTTGTGGGCTGTGGTTTAGTTACTGAAAAGGGGTTGCCTACATTTTTTAATCAACACGATATCATTGAGAAAAAACGAAATAGCAAACCTAAGAACCGCAACTTTCCTTCAATGAATTGGGCTTTAAGATACAGCTTTCATGAACCTGATCTATTGGTTCGCATGCCCTATCACGAATACCTTGATTATGTTAACCGCCCAGAGTTTGATGAAGAATCAAAACAATCGTATCTGTCAAAAATTAAAGTAGCTATCACTGAACCCGAATTGACACATTGCTTTAAATATGTGGCAATGGATATTGATGATGATGAAGCTATTTATATTTTAAGCAAAATTAGGAAGCAGCTTATAGAATGTAAAGATGATGGCATTGTATCTCCTGCCGAAATGCAGAATAAAATTGATTCTGTTGAACAATTGCTAAGCTTCTGTTGGAAACAAAGAACCTACTTCCCAGGGTTTCCTGCAATATGCAGAGAAATATTGAATTGGGACAAACCCGAATTTTTATTGGATGATTTATTGGAAGAATTGCAGCAAGCAGAATTGGATGATTATGCTGAAAAGTTTATATCATTAATAAAAAATCCGAGTAGCGATGCCGCCTATAAAAGATATAAATCTTTATTATTAGACGTAAAAGAAAAATTAGAGCAAAACTACGGATTGTCAACTGATCAGTTCATACAGTTGTGTTTTTTAAATCTTAAAACATTTCAATACAATCGAATTCTTTCAGGCAAGCTAAAATTGTCAGGTGATTGGCGCAAAAAAATTGAAGATGAGCGCCGGAGTCATTCAACAGATGATATATGCAACAATCCATACTTATTGTTCGAAGATTATAAACCTTACGAATCAATGCTTCATCCTGTGACAGGAGAGGAGATGGATGGACCTATCGACTTGTTTAAAATTGACATTGCCTATTTTCCTGATATGCGTTTTGGCATAGAACGAATCGATTTACAGCGTCAAATGACTAATATTGATAAACGTCGCTTACGTGCATTATGCATTCGTTATTTGCGTACTTTAGAAAACACTGGTCATTGCTTTGCTGATGCTAAAGAAATGGAAGAAGCCATTAAATCATATCCTTTATTTTTCAATATTGGATCAGAATACCATATACCATCTCATTTTTTTCTAACCTTAAATACAGATTATATTTTGCATTTTGAAGAAAATGATTCTAAGGTTAAAGTTTTATCCGAAAACGACACTAAGTACTTCTATTTATTTGAAGTCTATAATGCAGAGGGTGAAATTGAAAAGATAATACATCAGTTGGTTAAGGAGGAGCAGATATCAGACAATTTTAATAATCTTGATAATTACCTGAATAATAGTTGTAAAATTCTTCGTGATAAGATAGGTAGTGAGTTTGATGAAATACAGTTCCGCCATGAGCGCACTCAATTGTATGAAGACATTTATAAACACAGAGTTTTTGTATTAGCTGGAAATCCCGGCAGCGGTAAATCATACGAGTTGTTAAATATTATTTCAGATTGGCAGGATAAAAATGAAAGTTGTCTATTATTAGCACCTACTGGTAAAGCAGCATTACGCCTTAAAACAGACAAAAAATTTAAAAATATTGATGCTTTTACTATCGACAAAATAATGGCGGATATCAATAATGGAAAATTATCTAAAGCCTCATTAACAGCATATAATAATATAATTATTGATGAAATGTCAATGGTGGATTTATTGAAACTTAAAAATCTGCTTAATCTAGTCAATATTAATTTACCATCGTTTAATCGCTTAGTGCTTGTAGGTGATCCCCATCAGCTTCCAGCTATTGGTTATGGCAAGGTCTTAAAAGATATTCTATACTATTTCAAAACGCATCCCGAACACTCCAATAAATATATTGAACTTCAAACAAACTGTCGGCATGAATTGGCTGAAAGCAAAATACTTGAATTTAGCGAAGGTTTTATTACTGATGGAGAGATTAGCAATGAATTAAAAACACTAATTTGTTCTGGTAACCCTGATATCTCGAAAGGTTTTCGTATTCATTTCTGGGATTCAGAAAAAGATCTTTATAAATTAATAAATACAGAATTCGATTATTTATGTGAAAATTTATCCCTAACAGGCAATTCAACTGCAAAACTTAACAAAATATTTAAATTAAAAGCTGATGGCTCTTTGCCAGTAAATAAAGATTTTCAATTAGAATTCTTTCAGATTTTATCGCCATATAAATCAGATTTTTACGGTGCAAGCCAGGTAAACGATTATATACAACGTGAATACAAACCTGATTTGGACTTAAGTCTAGTAAACGATTGGTTCAAGCAATCTGATAAAATAATTCGCACAAGGAATTATTATGAAAAAGGAATTTTAATCCTTTCAAATGGTTCTATCGGTCTTGTCCGTAAAGATGCTGAACCAACTTTATATTTCCCCGAACTCGTTTCCCCTATGCCTGTTTCTGGTGAAAATGGTTTGCGTAGTAAGTCAGAATCTGAATACTTCGATCTTGCTTATGCAATTACAGTACATAAAGCTCAAGGTAGTGGATTTGATCATTGTTTCTTTATTTTGCCTAAAAAAACCGGTTTACTTTCGAAAGAATTGATTTACACTGCTCTTACCAGAAGCAGATCATCTATAACGCTATTTGTTCAGGGAGAAGCAAAACAAAAATTTGAAAAATCTGCTCTTGAAAAAGCACGTCTGCGTTCATACACTGAATCCCGAAAAACAACATTGCTTTTAGACAGACCTTTTAGATACTATGCATTGGAAGCTGATGGTAATTTTATAGAATCTCGTGTCGAGCTATTGATTTATCAGACACTCAAAGAAGCTCAAAAAAAATATGGTGAAGATAATCTATTGTTTGAGTATGAAGTACCACCTGTTATTGAAGGTAAGACGCTACCAATGAAAACTGACTTTACGCTTCTTACTTCTAATGGTATTTGGTATTGGGAGCATCTCGGAAGATTAGGTAATAAAAATTATGAATGGACTTGGCATAATGTTAAAATCAAATCCTATGAAGAATATGGAGCAAAAGAAAGGTTGATTACTACTCACGAAATAAATGGGATCAATCCAGAAAAGATTAAGGAAATTATTGATCTGATTATGGAAAATAAAATTACTTCAGAAGACCCTACAAATAAATATTCATTGCATCACTATTCATTAAGATAATATGGCAAATTTTATTTCAGAAAATCAAATCGAAAAAGCGATTATAAAGATTTTTAAGAACAATCTCGGTTACCGTCATATTGATTGCTTTGTACAGGATATTAGTGGCAGGACATCAGAACAGGAAGTAGTGCTCAAACCCCTTTTAAAAAAGCAATTAAGCATAATAAATCCCGAATTACCACAAACCGCATTAGACAGTGCATTTGATGTAATTACAAAAATTGATACAAGTACTACTGCCATAAATTCAAATAAGGATTTTTATCACCTTATTAAAAACGGTGTTCCGGTAAATATAACTAACTACAAGGGCAAAGACGAACCCGTAAAAGTCAAGGTAATTGACTTTAATGATTTTGAAAAAAATGATTTCCTTGTCGTTTCTCAATTATGGATTAAAGGTCAGTTTTTCCGCCGCAGACCCGATCTAATTATTTTTGTAAACGGATTACCTCTTATTTTTATTGAGCTGAAAAACAGTGTTGTCGTCGTTCGTAATGCCTATGACGACAACCTGACCAAATACAAAAAAGAAATCCCTGCTTTATTTCAATACAATGCTGTTTGCATACTTAGCAACGGTCTCGAAACTAAAGTGGGTACTCCTTTCGGAGGTTATGAGCATTTCTTTAGGTGGCTCAGGGTTGATAATGAAAACAATAAACCCGACATGAATCGCATCAAAGAATTTGGTGTGAGTCTCGATTATGCTGTTCTGGGTTTATGTAAGAAAAATAACTTATTGGATTATTTTGAAAACTTCATTTTCTTTTATAAAGACACACGTAAAATATGTGCTAAAAACCACCAGTTCCTTGGTGTAAACAATGCCATAAGTAGCTTCGAAACACGACTAAAACACGATAATGAAAAAACGGATGAAGAAAACAAAGGAAAATTAGGGGTATTCTGGCACACCCAGGGCAGTGGAAAAAGCTTCAGTATGATTTTCTTTGCAAGAAAAGTTTTTAGGAAATTCTCTGGAAATTTCACTTTCCTTCTTGTCACCGACAGAGATGACCTCGACGGGCAATTGTATCGAAATTTTCTTGGAGCAGGTGCATTTTCAAAATCAGAAAAATGTCGCCCTAAGAACAGTGAGGAGCTTCGTGAAATGCTTAAAACAAATCGCAGGTATATTTTTACCCTTATTCAGAAATTCAGGTTCGATAAAGGGAAAGATTATCCTCTCCTTTCGGAAAGAAACGATATTATTGTTATTGTTGATGAAGCCCACCGCACACAATATAAAGAACTGGCAGAAAATATGCGTTCGGGCCTTAAAAATGCACAATACATGGCATTTACAGGTACGCCATTGTTGGGCAGTCGCCAACTTACAAGAGATTGGTTTGGAATTACAGTTTCAGAATACAATTTCCAGCAATCTATTGATGATGGCGCCACAGTACCTTTATTTTATCATAAAAGAGTCCCAGAAGTATTATTGCAAAACGATACTCTGGATGATGATTTTGCCGATATTATTCAAGACGAGAATCTAACACAAGAGCAACAGGAAAAACTCGAACGTGAATACGGTCAAGAACTATCTATCCTTAAAGCAGATGATCGCCTTGATAAAATCGCAAAGGATATCGCATACCATTTTCCCCGTCGTGGTTTTCTTGGTAAAGGAATGGTTATTTCAGTTGATAAATTCACAGTTGTCCGCATGTACGATAAAGTACAAAGATTTTGGAAAGAAGGCCTCAAAGAATTAAACACAGAAATTGCCCAATGCAAGGATGAAAAGGGAAAGGAAGAATTAACCCGAACCCGTGAATGGATGAGAAAAGCTGAAATGGCAGTTATAGTCAGTGAAGAAGCAGGTGAAGAAGAAAAGTTCAAAAAAGCAAATCTCGATATCAAAACACATCGTGAAAAAATGAATGATGTAGATGATAACGGATGGGAATTGGAAGACAAATTCAAAGAACCTGCCGATCCGCTACAACTGGTTTTTGTTTGCAGTATGTGGTTAACTGGTTTTGATGCGCCAACTGTATCTACACTTTATCTCGATAAGCCCATGAAAGGTCACACGCTCATGCAAACAATTGCCAGGGCAAACAGAGTAACCGATTACCTCACTAATGGCAAGCCCAAAAAGAATGGTCTTATCGTTGATTATTACAATGTATTTCGCAATCTTAAAAAGGCTTTTGTTTCCTATGGTGCAGGTTCAAATAGTTCTGAAAATAGCGATTCAGTGTGTGCCGATCAGGAAGGTCAGTGTCCTGTTAAGAATAATGAAGAACTTTATGTCCTGTTGAAAGCTGCTATAGATGAGTGCATTAATTGGTGTGCGACATTAAATATTGATCTGAACGAAATTGAGAAATCAAAAGAAACATTTCAGAATTTGAGTTTGTTCGATGATTATGCTAACACAATACTTGCAAACGATACAGACAAAAAGCAATTCATTGTTTATGATAATACTATTGATGCATTATATGAAGCATGTAAACCGGAAATTATCTCCAGAAAAACGGAGTTCCGCATGATTCCTGTTATTCATTATTTGCGAGGCATACTAGATGGCTTGGTTGACAGAGGAAATCTCGACAGTGCAAAGCGGCGTATTGGTGCCTTACTCGACGAAAGTATTATTGCACAAAATGACATATCCGGCAAACAAGACAGCCAATATCCGGTAAATGATTCTACTTACGCTGTTGCCGAAAAAAGAGACTTCACATTTTCTGCATGGAAAACCTTGGATTTAAGCAAACTCGATGTTGAAAAACTAAGAGAAGAATTTAAAGAAACAAAACATAAGAATATTGAAATTTCTGACTTAAAAGAATTTATTTCTGCAAAACTTCAATCTCTTTTAGACCGTAATTCCACACGTACCGGTTTTGCAGAGAAACTTCAACAAATAATTGATTTATACAATTCTGGTGGCTCAACTACAGAAGATTATTTTAATGATCTCGTTGATTTTGTAGAAAAATTAAAAGAAGAAGAACAGCGCCATATAAGGGAGGGTCTTACAGAAGAAGAGCTGGAACTTTTCGATTTATTAAAAAAAGAAAAACTCACCAAAGAAGAAGCACAAAAGGTGAAACTTGCAGCAAAGAATTTATTAACAAGACTTAAAGAAGAAAAGCCAACTGTTTTGATAAACGACTGGCATAAAGATACTGTGACAAAACTACAGGTGCAGGCCGCTATAAAAACTGTTTTGGATAAATTCCTCCCCGAAACCTACGACCGTAACATCTACAGCCAAAAGTGCGACCTTATTTTTGAACATTATATTCAAATGGCCGCCCATGGCAGCCAAAAAGCCTTTGCAGCATAAAGCAATTTACTTGTTTAATACTGATTTATAATAACAATAACTGTTACTACTAAAAACGTAGTATAGCTTGAGCTTTCAAAAAAAATATTAGTAAAGTTATTATTGCTCTGGAGTGAACGAGAATAGAGACTTCAAAACTATCCACAACTCAATGGTGATAGTATAGAATAATTTCCATTTGTAGAAAAGACACAATCTTTAATTTCTTGTTCTGTTTGTCCGCTTATTTCGGCTGCTTTTTCATAATCAAGTTTTTTTTCTGCCAATGCCCTGTAAAGCAATTGCTTAAATCTGTGACCACTTTCTTTTCCAGTATAAGGATATGGTTCAACTTTCCTTTGGTCAGTAATACTAAGCATGAACATAAAATGCTTGTAAAAGTTTGCTGATATAATGTTTAAGTCTTTCAGTCTGTATAATAATGCAGCGATAGAAATACCATATTTTAATTTTATAGCTCCTAATTCCGGAATGCTGGTACTAATCCTTTTCTCTCCGAATGCTTTAATAACAGCACTTTTATGCATCAACATGGCTCCTGCAAATCTGTGACAAAGTTTTTCTTGCTGCTTTTCATCAATAGATTTTTCAAAATTTAATAATAAATGACCCAATTCATGCAAAGCAGTAAATCTTTTTCTGTCGCATGGTTTAATTACGTTTTTATTCATGACAATAACAGGTATGATTCCATTCACTATTGTCTGACATCCATCAAGTTTATCGTCTGCCTCTACTTCAATAACCTTAATATTATGATCTTCAAAAAGATCTATAACATTGCTTATAGCATCAAATCCCATGTTCCACTTCTCTCTAATAATCTCAGTGGCTTCTTCAACATCACTACTATCTTTGATTATAAAGTCCTGCACTGGATTTGTGAAATGTTCAGTAATGCCCATAGATTCTTCTAATTCAATATATCTTTCCAGAAAATCTCTTATTTTCTCGGTAATAATATTGCTTTCTTTTACTGAAAAGTCCTGTAGTTTTCTGAAACTCAACTCTCCTAAAGTTACCTTTGGAGCTCTGTAAAAGAAACTTGGTTTTACGTTTAAAGCAGCTGCCAATTTTTCTACCTTTTCAGTGTCAGGGACAACTTCACTTTTCTCATATTTATTTAATGATTGTTTAGAAACCATATTTTCTATCTTATCCGAAAGCTCTTGTAATGAATATCCATTCATTAATCTTGCTGTCCTTAATCTTTCCGAATTGAAAATCAAGTCTTTAGTCATAAATATATTATTTTGAAGTTGACAAAATTATAATAAATATTTAATACAATATATATATTTAACATTTTTTGACAGTTATTTGCGTCAGTATCACTGACATTTATTACTGTATATAATGACATTTCATCTGTTTGCAGTCAATTTGTCACAATTTTAACATAAATTGTCTTTTTGCATCAATTTTGCTAAAGAGAAAATTAAAATTTGTCAACTAGTATTAATTAAAAAAAATTAAAATGGGAAAAAATCAACACATTGTAAAACATCCTGACGGTTGGGCTGTTAAAGGAGCAGGTAACGAAAAAGCAACAGTTGTCACTGACACACAGGCAGAGGCCATAAAAAAGGGTCGTGATATTGTAATAAATCAGAAATCTGAATTGATAATTCATGGTACTGATGGTAAATTCAGGGAAAAGAATAGTTATGGTAATGATCCAATAAATATAAAGGGTTAATATATATGGCAACAGATAAAAACAAATATCTTAAATGTGTCTTAGAGTCACATAAGATAAAGAATGAACAGTCTTTGCTTGACAAACATATTGCTAAAAGAACAGAAATTAAAGAGGCTTTAGAAGAAAAATATGGTGTCAATATTTATACACCCTTTAATTCAGGTTCTTATGCAAAAAACACTGCTGTAAACAAGAAATTTGATTTCGATTTTATGGTACCTTTTAAAAGAGATGCCTTTAAAACTCTCGAAGAAATGTTTGATGATGTATATACTTTTATATATGAGAAATATCATTCAGAGGCACAAGTAAGAAAACAGAAGGTATCTATAGGGCTAGAATTTTCTCCAGATAAAGACTTTGAAATTATTAAAATTGATGTTGTACCTGGTCGTGAATTAAACAAAGATCAATACACAACAGACAATAATTTAAACCTTTATGTTTATAATCAGTTTGGTTCTTTTAATAAGGGTAGTGAGAGAATTCAAAGCAACATAAAGGCTCAAATTGATAAAATTAAAGACTCTGCAAATAAAACAACTTTAAGGCAGATAATTAGATTATTAAAAGTCTGGAAGATTTATAACAACAAACCAATAAAATCTTTTTTTATTGAATTAATTTCAATTAAAGCATTCGAAAACAAAGAGCCTGAAGGAGATTTATGGGATATGTTGAAAACTGTCATGGAGTATATAAAGGATAATGTTAAAACAGTGGCTCTTCCGGATCCTGGAAATTCTAATAATAATGTTGCAGACTCAATGACAGAATCTGATAAAAATTCTTTAAGTTTTGACATGAATAACATGATACTACAAATCGATGGTAACAGCGATTTTATTAAATCATATTTTCCTGTAAATTCCAAGTTCCCATGTGAAGAAGAAGAAAAAGGTTCAGCTTCATACGGAGTAAATAAAAATGCTCCTTCTATTCCTCCTCCACTTAGGTTTGGTTGATTTATGGAAGAAAGGTTAAATAAAATAATTGAAGCAATCAGTAAAATTGAAGGAGTCAGAATTTTAAAAGATTTTGAACCTGATGGCTTTATCATTAAGGGGATTGTTTCAATTGTTGTTGAAACAGTCACACTGAATTTTAATGTTGAAATCTTTAATAATTACCCATTTCAGTTCCATGATAGTGAATGTATTAGATTCCTTAATAGTGATCTTCTGGAATATAACCATGTGAATCAAGATGGTTCAATATGTGTCCATACTTATCAATGCATAGATTTGGAAAAAAAGCTTGAATTAGATTTTAGCTCACTCAAACATTGGATTCTAAAATACTATATTAATAAGGAAAAAGATAATCATTATGAGCACATAATTATTCCATTTGAGGCGTTCGAAGATTCGTATGAAATATTTCTTTTTACTGAAGTTGATTACAAATTTAGTAAGGGTGAATTTGGTTATTTTTATTATAGATTACAGTCGCAAGGTTATATTAAAGATAAAATTTCAAGGACAAACCTTGTTCAGTCGTTTGAGATTAATAAAACAATTTATCCTTGCAAATGGAGTAAGCATTATCAATCTGATAAAGATTTAAAAGGGATATTTCTTTTTCTAAAAACGCCCCCAGTTGAAAACAAGAGGTTTGCAATTAAAAATTGGTCACAATTAGAGCCTTATGTTGATCAGAATTTTTTTGATTTTCTTAGTAGTATTAATAAAGGAACTCCTGTTGGAAAAAGGCCTCCAGTTTTAACACTATTAATTGGATATGATATTGGTAAAGATGAAATTTATTGGCAGTCAATATTAATAAAATCTACTGCATTTCCAAACTATGGTGCTAAATCTGACATTCCTAACCGCTCGTATATTGGAAAATTTCATAATCAGAAAATTATTTGGGCGCAAACTAGAAATATATCGTATAATTACTTTTTTGGAAGAGGTACTCTCAATGAAAAATTTACAAAAGGAAAAATTCTAATAATTGGTATTGGTGCAATTGGCAGTATAGTTGCAACAACTCTAGTGAGGGGAGGTTGTACTTCTATAGATATTTGTGATCACGATATTAAAGAATCAGAGAATGTATGCAGATCGGAATATTTGTTTTTAACAGGGATTACAAATAAAATATTTGATTTAACACATTTGTTGAGAGGTATTTCTCCTTTTGTCGATGTAAATATGTTCGATAAGCTAACAGACTATTCAAAGTTATTTTTTAATGATCCAAGTACATATAAAGTTCTGGAAGATGTATTTAATAAATATGATATTATCTTTGATTGCACCACAGATAATGACTTAGCCTATATTTTTGATAAATTAGAAACCAGTGCGGAAATAATAAATCTATCAATAACAAATAAGGCAAAAAATCTTGTGTGTGTTGTTAAGCCCAATATTTATAAATGGATTTGCGATATTTTCCCACTAATAGGAAATGACGTGTCTGATTTGTATAATCCAACAGGCTGTTGGAGTCCTACTTTTAAAGCCTCATACAATGATATTGAGGTTTTTGTACAGTTCGCTCTGAAACACATTAACTTATCATTTGAAAAGAGTAAGACTCTTTCTAATTTTTACCTAACAAATGAATTTGAACATATTTATAAAATTAACCTACATGAATTTTGAAATATATTAATAAAGAAAATGGTCTGGAATTAATAATAGATGAAGTTTTGATTAAGTCACTTTACGAGTCAAGCCTCAATCATTACCCTAATGAGTTTGGTGGTCTGTTGACTGGAAACTATTCTCCAGATAAAAAAACGGTTTTCATAAATCAGTCAATACAGCCAATTGAGTACAAATCTTCCAGATACTCTTTTAATCGTGGCTCACGTGGTTTAAAAAGTTTATTGCAAAAATTATTTAAGATGAGAACCAGTCAGTATTACATTGGAGAATGGCATTCACACCCAGATGGCTCTGCAACTCCAAGCGAGACCGATTTAAGGGCATTTATTCAAATCACATCACACAATGAAGTATACATTGAAAATCCTGTTTTACTAATATTAAGTGTCAGTAAATCCAGTTATGACTATAATTTTTATTTATTTTTAAAAAATAATTTTTTAAAATATGAAAATAAAAAATGACCACAAAATTGATATGGGTCAAATGTTCCATGGACTTCAGAAAGCAATGATAAATGATCTAGAAAACATTAGAAAAAACATTGATCATGAGCCAACTAAAGGTGTAGGTTCAGAAAATATCTGGATAAAATTTCTTGAAGATTATTTACCTAAGAGATATTCCATAACTAACGCAAAAATCGTTGATCACTTGGGCAACACAAGCGATGCAATTGATGTTGTTATATACGATCGTCAATACACACCTTTTGTTTTTAATAAAACTGGAATAAAATACATTCCAGTCGAAAGTGTTTATGCGATTTTTGAAGCAAAGCAGGAAATTACAAAAAGCCATCTTTTATACGCTAGTTTAAAAATTGAAAGTGTAAGAAAATTAATAAGAACAACAGCTCCTGTTGTAGATAAGGGTATTACAAAGTCTGCACCTGCTCTCTTTGAAATTTTAGGAGGATTTCTTTCTCTAGATAATTCGTGGAAAAATTCAATTAGCGAAACTAAAACATTTCAAACATGTATTAACAATTTTAATCAAAAACAATCAATTGATATTGGTTGTGTACTAAATGATAAATCTTTTATTTATAATCCTAATTTATGTAAATCGCAGTTAAAATTCAGTACCAAAGATGAAGCATTAATTTTCTTTTTTCTTAAACTTTTATGTGAGTTACAAAAATTAGGTACTGTAAGACCCATTGATTTAAACAAATATATTGATCAGCTTAAATCTCAATAGCATGAATAAAACAGCAAAATATGCAATAAATGGTTCAATTATTTGTGGACTGGGAAATGCATTATTAAATTTTATCAAACAAATTAATCATATTAATGAAAATCCTGAAGAAAAATTTAATTGGGAGGAACTTTTTATTGCAGCAGGGAAAGGAGCATTAGCAGGTGGAATAGGTGGTGGAATACTTGGAGCTATAACAGATTATCAGAATTCTTTGGAAAAGCCTCTAAATACAGATATTCTTCTTTTAGGATTAGTAAATAATGTTAAGTTATCAAAAAATGATAATACGTACCAGATTCTGAATAATAAAGCAGATAATATTATTAACAATTTGAATGAAGTATTTCAGGATAAAATTTCTGGTGAACCAATGAAGTTAGGATCTACTGAAAAAGGTACAGCAATTCGAGATAAATTTGATATTGATATATGCTTGCCATTTAAACCAGGTAGTTTTTCATCAACTGAAAAGATGTTCAATTCTGTTCATAGTAGCTTAGAAAATCAAATAGGACAAAATTCTATTATTAAAATCCGGGAACAGAAAAAGTCCGTTGGTGTTTTTTTAAAATTACATAATGATAAATTTAAAATTGATATTGTTCCCTATAAACTTACAAAGAAAAATTCAACATCAGGATATTTATATGTTAACAACAAGAACATATTTCAAGATAATTCAAGTTATACAAAGACAGATATTCATGCATTAAAGAGTCTTAAACTCACCGAAACTCAAAAAAGACTTGTCATAGTTTTAAAAGTATGGAAAAATAATCAAAGTGTGCCTATAACTTCTTATCTATTAGAAAATCTTGTTTTAGACGCATATAAGTATAATTATAAACATATTCCCAGAAATTTTACGAACAAATTAATTATGGTCTTTAATCATATTAAAAATAATCTCGAATCTACTGTAATTCGCAGTATAGAGAATACTAATAATATTCTGACAAAAATTTCTGATTCTGACAAATATTTAATTATTGCTTCTTGTAAAGAAGTTATTGATGAATACTTATATCATCCAAACTCTATCATAAAATTTGTCAAGGGATAATTGCTACATTTATTGCCTTCATTAATTTGTAACTTTTTTTTATTAGTAAAAATAACATATATCATTAATACTAAAACATAAATGGAGCAACATTATTTTCATATTTCTTCAACTGATGAAGGCTTTGCCTTTTTTAATTCTAACAGAACGATTAATATTTCAGGTAATGAAAGCAACCCAAAACATAAATATATACAAGAATACAAACCCCTCGCTGCAAAAAAGTATTGGACTAGTGAAAAAACAAAACCTGTAAACTCTATGGAAATATTGGCACTTGGTGAGTTAGAAATCATTAATAAATTTGAAAATATAGAAATTTTAAACAAATATTTAGCAGAAAAATAAATATTTTGATTTTTATAGAAAATACACTTGATTTTTTTCAAATGTTTACGTATATTTAAATATACAGTAATAAATGAAGTAATTAAAAAATTATTAAATATGGAACCAAACAACATTAATATCATTGTAATTAAAAATATGATAAATTCTGCTATTCAGCAAGCAACTTCTGATTCTGAAGAAATTTCGATTTCAAGAGATAATTTAATTGTCGTAAATGAGTTTATTGAAGGGATTAGTGATAGAGTTGAATTATTGCATATTAAAAACTCAATAATCAACCATAGAGGTAATTCAGAAGTACTAATTCAAAGATATTTAACACAAATATTCGATACTATAAAAATAAATCCCATTGAAGGTTTTAATGAAGATAATAAAACAAATCCATGGGGCAATAAGATTGCATCCGTTATTGATGAAAGAATACCATATAGAAATCAAATTATTGAGTTGATTTTTATGGTATTTGAATACAATCAAAATCAAAAAACTGTTTACGATTTTTTTAAAAAATTACTTCAACTGGTTTTTGATAATTACGATTCTTTTCAACATCATGAAAGTAGTTTTTATTGGAAAGATGACCATTTCAGAGTATTTATTTACGAAATATTTCTCTATACATCTGCATATTTAATTAAAAATGAAAAAATCAATGAATTACATTTATTGATAGATTCTATTTACCAGATGCAGGTAATTCATAATAAAAATTCACACGATGCTTTTAGTGAATATAAGTCAATCCCTTTTGAAAAATTCAATATGCCAGTATACTCATTAAATGATATTTTCAGAAAACGCTCTTTAAATAAAAATGACTGGGAAGACCTTTATACAGAGCAAATAAATAAAAACTTTAATAGCTTTCATGATATAATTACTTTTTCTGATCTTGTTGAAGCCGATATTCTTTTGTACTATATTTCATTATTTAGACGGGCAAATGGTAAATCTCCTACTTTTTGGGTTCCTCAAATTTCAAAATCCTTTAATAGAGATAGGAGCCTAGATTTTATGAAAAAAGCTGCTTCTTCTGATTTTTTTATGAGAATATTAAAACTTTTTGGAGCTAATTCCATTGATGAATTTAATAAACTATATGCATTGTCTGCAAATCTTCAAAAGCAACATACAGATATATTATATACAAAGTCAATTCCTGAAATATCAGATGCCTTAAATATTCATTTTCTTAATAATCAACTTTAAATTAATTAATATGGGAAATAAAGATCCGCAAAAGTTACGATTTGAATTTATTCAACGTGTTTATGAATTAACTGGTGGAACTGCAAATGTCACAGTCAATATGTTTGATGATGTTGGTAATTCTTTAAAAATGGATATGGATACAACAATTGCAGTATCAGATTATCTTATTTCAGAAAGACTTTTAGCACCAATGGGAATAGGTGGTAACATTTGTATAACCCACGAAGGCATCAAACATGTTGAAAACCCTATGGATTTTGTTCAGAAGCCATCAACATTTAATCAAAACATATTAAATGTGGGTTCTATGTCAAATTCAGGAATAATGCAAGGAAGCAATGGTGCACATCAAACTATTAATGCTACTGTTAATGACAATAAAGCAATAGAAGCATTCTTAATTGAAATTATAAATTGCATACATAATTTGCAATTAACTTACGAAAAGCAACAAGAGTTGCAAGCAGAAATCGCTTGTATTAAGGCACAGTTATCATCTCCCAAACCTAAGCAAAATATTATCATCGAAGGGCTAAAAACGATAAAGAACATATTATTGGGTGTTGCTGCAAATCTAATAACTCCGACAATTAAAACTTTTTTAACAGGGCTTCCATTCTAAATTAGATTTTTTTATGGGTTTTATTAAACAAAGAGAAATTGAACAGCAGGAAAAAGGATATTCCTTTATTGGGGATAAATTTGTTTGTTATAAATGTATTGATAATCCTGATGTTTCAAGCTTCATTTCTAAAAATGCTACAAATGACACCTGTTCATATTGCAGTTGCAAAAGCAGGAAGAATATTTCCATTCACATTCATTCTTTAATTGAATTTTTATTAGAAAGTATTAGTATGGAATGGGGTAACCTAGATGATGAATGTGTTCAATATGAGACAGCAGAAGGTGGTTATCTTCTTAAAGTATATGACTCTTATGACTTATTTGATTTTATTGATTTAAATTTTTCTAACGACAAAATACGTAATGAGATTATTTTAAACGCATTAAACAATCAACTGTGGTGTAAAATAGATCCATATGGCATGTCATATAATGAAGAATTGATATTTAATTGGGAACAATTTTCTTATGTAATAAAGCACAAAACTCGTTATGTTTTTTACAAATTACCACCAGAAAATGACGATATTTATTCACAACCCTTTAATATTTATGATATTTTGGAGAAAGTTGGAGAAATAATAATAAAATATCAACTTTTCAAAATATTGCCAGCTGGAACAGAAGCCTATCGAGGAAGAATTGAAGATTATATTATTAATCCTGATTATATCGAATTAGGCACTCCAGTTAGGAGTAAAGCTATAAAGCCAAATCGTATGAGCCCTGCTGGCATTCCAATGTTTTATTGCTCATTTTCCCGGGATGTTGTTGAACTCGAATTGATTGATAAGTCAGAAAAAAAACCACGTAAAGAAAGATTTCTTACAACTGGTAAATTTATTATTCTTAAAGATTTATTTGTTGTTAACTTTACGACAATACCAAAGGTTCCAAGCCTTTTTAATCAAGCAAATTCAAAAAATCGTGCATCACTAATTTTTATAAGAAACTTTATTTCAGACTTATCAAAACCTATATGCAACGATGGGAAGGAACATATTGAATATGTACCAACTCAAGTCTTGACAGAATTCATTCGTTATGTGCTTAAAGTTAAAGGGTCACCGAAAATAGATGGTATTATTTTCCCATGTTCTAAATCTAAAAAAGAATCTTCTTGTACTTTATTTGTTGAATCAGAAAACTGTACACAAGATGATCTTTCATTAGTTTCAAAACTTCCTTCACCCGATTTTGGCGAAAAATTTTTAAAATTAATCACTGCTTCTGTTTTATCAAAAAAAATTTAGTTGTTTTATTTTTATATTATTATTATTATTTTTAAAAAACGTTACTCTTATTTTTTGATTTCTCCTCCCACCCCATCCCTTCTGTTGTTTTTTTTTGTCACACTTTTTACAAGTCCTGCCCACTGTAGCACATTGCCATCCTCATTCCGTTAGCACTACATTCAGTTGTCAATAAGCTACGCCAACGCTTCAAGAGCAAAAAGACGTTGCACTCCAACCACCTCCACCGTTCCACTTGCGCCAGAAAAAAACAACCCAAAGCTATTTAAACATAATATGCTCTTATGGGAACTGCCCCACAGGGCTGTCCTGATGCCTAAGCCGTCCCATAAGCACATTATGTTAAATAGCCCCTCATGCCACCGCTCTCAATGGCTTCCCACTTTCCAAACCCTGCGCCATCTCTTCCGGTCTGTCATACTTATTGCAGCCATCCCTTCTGTATCGGTTTTCCCGACGCAACAAAAACAGCTTGGTACACCAATCCCTAAACATAACTTCAAGCAGCAATAGTTTTTCCTGAAATTTATCTTTCTTATAACCAACGGATAGGGTATAGAGGTGTATTCATTCCGCCTCCATGTTCGTTTCGCTTGAGCCTACATTACATTTCGGCACCGCTCCACGTCATTACGGCTTCATTGCATACACCCCTATAAGTATTCCGTTAATATCTGCATAACCTATCCGTTGGAATTGCAGCTTTCAGTTATGTGCCTGCCCTAAGTACCGGCTGTTTTTTCACCTCCCACACCGATACTCCATCCCTTATGCAATAAGATGCGCCAGCCCCCCGGCACACGCCAGCCGACCCTTCTGGGCGTGGTGTATGCTCTGCAGCATACCTTTTCTGTTTTTTGGCACGCTGTACCCACGATGCCCTCTGCTTGTTCCAAAAAAACATAAATCTCAGCATTAACATGCTGCCACGCCCCCTCTGGCTTTACACTTCCCATCCCTCAATAAGGTGCTTCGCAAATTTAATTAACCCTTCCGTGCCTGCCCTTCGGTTTTGTTCATGGTTTTTGATTGCTCTTCTGCTCCAATCATAGCTCATTCTATACATTCCGCTTCTTTCGGGACACTCCGCAAATTTTATTGTATATTTCGGTAGGCTTCGTGTTCCCTCATAAGCTCCATTTCTTTCATTCGCTATCATTTCGCAGCCCCACGTCAGCAGGCTGTCACGTACCTTAGCCAGCCAGCTTCCTTTATCACCCCAAAGTCAAAAAACCACGCCAAAACCGCCTCTCGCTCCTTCCCCCGACCACCCACCCCTAAGTATTAAATAAAATGAAGATAAAATCTAAAAAATGAAATAGTATAATGTTTTGGGTAATATTAATAAAACCTTATACAAAGATAAGCTGCCCACTCTCTTGCAAGGTTATACGGAGTTTTTCAAAAAAAATCTGCACCCCATAGCTTTTCTGAAAAATTAATTTTCATTTGGGTAGTATTTTTTTTGAAAAAACCTTGCAATTCAGCCGACCCACCGCTTTTTGGGTGCATAAGGTTTTTTTAATCTATTGTATTTTTTATGCGGCAGAGTGCGCCCAATCGAAGCATCCGAACAAATCAATTTTTAACCAATTTTCAACAATAGCCATGAAAACTAACTATTTTAACGACTGCCAATCACTCGAAGAAGTGAAACGCAGGTACAAAGAACTGGCAATGCGCCACCATCCTGATAAAGGCGGTGATACTGCCACCATGCAGGAGATTAACAACGAGTATGAGAGCATCTGCAAAAATCCCCGCTTTGACTTTGCCAAACAGTCACAGCAAAAGCAGGAGGATTTTATTCGTTACCCTGAAATCATTAACCAGGTCATCGCCCTTGAAGGCATCATCATCGAGTTAATAGGCGACTGGCTGTGGCTGTCCGGCAATACCTACCCCCACAGGGTGCAGTTAAAGCAAATGGGCTTCTATTTTGCCCCGAAAAAGGTCATGTGGTATTACAGACCACCAGAGTACAAAAGTGCCAACCACAGCCCGAAAACCATCGAATACATCAGGACCAAGTACGGCAGCGATACCATCGGCATTAAGTCCGTAAAGTTTGAACTGCAATAATAAAAAGGGGAGCCAGCGCTCCTTTTTTTTATTTGGCAAGCTGACGCAACTAACTGCTAAATGTTACATAATATATTAATATACAATGCTTTATGTTGTTTTAACTGTATTATTACTTTAAATTTGTATTAAACTTTAAAACCACAAACTATGACAAACCACATCTTAAATTTTTTAATGGGAACAGTCGCCACAGTCGGAACAGCATCAGCACTTAGCGACATTGACCCCAATCAGTACGGCACCATTGACGAGCTGATAAAGTACATAATTAGTATTGTAGGCGGGATTCTCGCAACAATCATCATCAACCTCTTGAAGAAAAAGTTTCCTGAATGGTTCGAATCCAAAAAGACAAAATAACACAGCATCAAGTCCGTATCAAGTCCGTATCAAAGCCGCTTGAAGGGTGTAAAATAAAGCAAACCAATAAACCAAATAATAATCATTAACCTCAAAAACTCAAAATCATGGCAATTGTTCAAAATCCAATCACTGGCAGATCTAAGAAAAAATTCGGAACTGCCGTTTTTTCCAGACAGTTCGGAAAAAACACCATGCGCACTAAACCCGTTGAAGTGAGCAACCCAAAAACCCTCGCACAGAGACAGCAAAGAAGTAAGTTTTCACTGATGGTGGCACTCTCCAGAATGTTCATCTCTTTCATCCGTGTAGGCTTCAAACAGGCGGCTGTCAGTATGTCCCAGTTTAACATGTTCATGAAAACGAACATATATGATGTCATCACCGGCACCTATCCCAACTATGCCATCGACTTTACCAAACTCATTGTTTCTAAAGGAACTTTGTTAGGTGTCGAAGAAGGTGCAGCTGTAGCCGCCGCAGGTAAATTAGTCAACATTTCATGGGTAGATAATACCGGCACCGGCGATGCTCAGGCAACTGACAAAGCTCTGCTGTTAATTCTCAATTACGAGAAAGGTAAAGTTTATCAGGATGTCACCACTAAAACCAGAGCCGATGCCGCTTCTGCTATCACCGTTCCTGCTTCTTGGGTAGGCGACCTGGTATATGTGTATCTCGCTTTTCAGGATGCTTCAGGGTACAAAGTAGCTGACAGCTCTTACTTAGGTTCTGTTACTATAGTTTCTTAGTTCCGTTTCTCGGTTTTCTTTCATGGCCCGGGGGGAGTTGTCTGTTTAACGTGGCAACTTCCCCTTTTTTATTAAACAAAATTTAATTCTTTAACCTAAAAAAATATAATCATGGCACGTATAAAACAAGGCTTTCTCGGCAATGCTTCCGGCAAACTCGGCAGCGTGGTATTTTCCAAATGGCGCAACCTCGAAACTGCCCGTCAATACCAACCCGACATTCAGGATGCGAACACCCCCGAACAGCAAAAGCAACGTACACGCATGGTGGCGTTGCTTCAGTTCCTCAAACCGCTTAACAAAACTTTTATTAAGTTTTTCAATGCTTCCATTTCCAAAGGCTCTACGCCCTGGGCAGTCGCCATCAAAGAAAACATGAAAGGCGTTTCTCCTGATGGGGTTTTTCCTTTGCAGAACCTCCGACTGGGCACGCCCAAATATCCGCCCTTTATTATTATTAAATCCATCTACAATCCTTTTATCGACCAGTTACAAGTTGAGTACAAAGGCATTTCTAATTACCAGCCCGAAGAACCTTTCCCTTATGTTGGCTGTGTGGCTCTTGGTAAATATGCATCAAATAATGATGTGCATAATTTCGATGTCAGGCACCAGCTTTTCTTTGCGCCTTCCGGTAGCTTTAACAGCAAAATTTACAACAGCTTCAACAAACAAGCTTTCTTTAGTTGGTGGAAAAATGGTTTGTTGTGGTTTATGTATTTCGACAGAATGGATGTAGAACATCAAGGCAATCCTAATATGTTTCTTACTGAACCTGCGTTTTTTTCGCCAGTGCCTTTAATTAAAGGTTTTAACACTACTATTGAAGAAAATCCTGTGCCTGTAGATGCTATTTCATGGGAATACTCTCAAGTAGGGAATAAAACATACATTGTATTAAAAATCAATTTTGAAAAGTCAACATTGGTTGATCCTATAAATTACACCATGATTTTGTGGGGTCTTGCTCTTTTCAATGGTCAATACTTTCACACAAAGCCTTATGAATGGAACTTAGGAAGTGAAACCAAATCCTTTGAACTAAATGAAGAATGGTTAAACGGCAGCGGCATTGCTTTATATTCTGTGTTTAGAAACGATGGTGTTCAGGTGGGCTGTTTCAATCGTTTCTATGTAAGTAATTCTCAAAACAGCAATGAATCTACTTACTTTGATCAGCTTTTTAAATGCAATTATGCTTTCCCCTCATCTTTTATTCTGAAAGATGATGAATGTGGTTTCTGTGGTCATGTTAATGATATTTTCAATGACTTCATTAACTTATACAATCAGGGGGTTATTAAGTACAGCAATGAGCCTGTGCAGATTATCCAATACTTACTTTCTTTAGCTGATTCAATAAATGGCACTGTAAACATTCTTAACTTTTTCAATAAAGAAGATAAAGTCTATTTCTTTCTTGTGGATGAGAAAGCCAAACTTATTCCTCAACCGGCTCCCGGTTTTGCTTTTTTTAAGTGGGCAGGTGCTGATGCTGCCGATGTTCAATTGGTTGAACCCGGCTATTTTGAGTTGCTTATGAATAAGAATCGCAGTATTTATGCAGAGTATAAAGAAATCCCCATCCCTGTTACTGAATACACGCTTACGCTCTTGCCTTCTCTCAATGGCACTATCAATGTTACCAACTACTTAACCAAAGTTGAAAATGTTTACACCTTCTCTAATGGTGCCAATGCTATGCTTTCTCCACAGCCTGAACCCGGCTTTAATTTTCTGGCATGGGCAGGTCCCGATGCTGCCGATGTTCAGATTACTGAACCGGGCATTTATGCCCTGCTGATGAACAAGAACCGTGTTATGTATGCTGATTTTATGCCTGTATAATTTTTATTAATCTTTAAATCTATAATATTATGAACCCTCTAAATCAAATTGATTACAGTAAATTTAAAATTGAAGTTTACACTCCTGATGGGCAATTTATAAAGAATGTCCCCTTTAACAGTTCCTATATTTTCTATTGCTCAGGACTTACACCAGGGCAGGAATACATTATTTTATTCATTTATGACACTATTCTGATTTTATGTACCAATTTCACATGCAATGACACTGGTAAAGTAGTTTACCTCGATCCGGCACATTTTCTTTTCAACAATGAGATTAGTGAGTTGTGCTACAACCCAAACAGCGACATGGGCAACAAAATCAAAACGCTTTCTAAACTTGACAAAGTTTACCAGTTGTGGGAGAAGTTGATTACAGAAAACGTTGACATGAATAATCACAAGCATCATGTCATAAAAATTCCTGCAAAAAGAGTAATAAAATTCAAAGCAGGGAATGAGCTGGCGACGAAAGTCAAATAGCCATTGCCGCAAACTAAAAACGGGATGAAACTTTCACCCCGTTTTTTTTGTGGCTTTACAGCAGCTTTTTAGTTTTTAATTTAACCGGCTTGATTTCATTGAATAAATATTCATAACCTTTGCCATATCGGTCTTTATTAATTCATCCACTACCCTGGCGTATTTCTTAGTCATGTTGATGCTCGAATGTCCCAGCATCTTTGATACCACCTCAATAGAAACCCTGTTTTTAAGTGTTACAGTCGTAGCAAAGGTATGCCGGGCAGTGTGTGTGCTCAATTCTTTATTGATGCCGCAAACATCAGCTATTTCTTTAAGGTAGGAGTTCATTTTCTGATTGGTCAACACTGGCAAACACACATTATTATCAAGACACTTGGGGTCATTTTTATATTTTTCAAGTAATTCCCATGCAGCAGGTAATAATGGCACATGGCACCAGTTTTTTGTTTTCCTGCGTTTTTTCTTTATCCACCAACTGCCATCACTCTCACGGGTTAAATCTGCAGGGCAAAGGCTTTTAACGTCAGAAAAAGCAAGTCCGGTAAAACAACAAAACACATACACATCCCTCACAGCTCTCATTCGCTCACTGGCATATTTCTTTTCAATGATAATATTTAATTCCTCATCTGTCAGATAGGCAAGGTCAACATCATCAAGATGATATTTTATATTTCGGAACGGGTCAACTTTTATTAAATCATTGGCCATGGCAATGCGAATGATTTTCTTGAAGTTCTTAATATATTTAACCGTTGAGTTATGGCAGCACTTTCTGACAGTTTTCAGATAAAACTCAAAATCCATTATAAACTGATGGTTTACATCATTCAGTAAAATGTCTTCTTTCTTATACCTTTTCTGAATAAACTCAGCCAGATGTTTTCGGCATGTTTTATACCTTTCAACAGTTCCGGCAGCGAAATCAATATCTAACAATTGTTCTGCCTTTTGGTTGTGTTCATCAAACAATTTCAACAAACCTTTCTGCTCCTCATTCTGCCCTAAAAAAATATCACGGAGAATTTCAGGCGTTACAGTTTTGTTTCTGTCCTCCAGTTCGGTTTTAATCATATTGATTTTGTGCCGCACTTTTTCAATAAAACTGTTTAATTCTTTGGCTGTTTTGGTAC
>Ga0172368_10000679_pt1 | contig 48477 bp, 45 predicted proteins | sample Lak11m_FD_114540 | JGI IMG/M metagenome (GOLD analysis project Ga0172368, IMG submission 114540) | Freshwater microbial communities from Kabuno Bay, South-Kivu, Congo - kab_022012_11m | ecosystem: Environmental > Aquatic > Freshwater > Lake | place: Democratic Republic of the Congo: South-Kivu... | reverse complement strand
TACCACCCACAGGGCAAGAAATGGGCTTTGGGTAAACGCGATGAATACCGCCGGAATCGCCCCGATGATCGGCCCGATGAGAGGCATGAATTCAGTCAGGCCGGCGATGAGGGCTAATACAAGAGCATACTTTACGCCAAGAATCAAAAGACCGATGTAAGACAGGAGAAAAATAATAAAACACAAAATCGCCTGTCCCCTCACCCAAAGGCCGATTTTCTTTTGTATTTTGGAAAGAAGCTTTTCGGCGTAGGGTTGGTATTGTATCGGCGTGACATAGTGCAAAGCGCGTTTTAGCATGGACTCTTCCACGATCATGTAAAATGTCACGACAAATACAAGGAAAAACGCCACAAACCCCTTCAGGACATCAAAAATCTTGAGAAAAATGCCGCTGGCGACATCTAAAAGGCTTGATTGGATCGATACGAACAGCCGCTTGAGCTGGTCAACGATATTGATGTCAGGCTGATATCCCTGCAAGGTCTTTACAAACAAATCAGAATACGTCGGAAATGACTGCGTTAATTCGTTAAATTGTTCGACAAGCGGAGGAATGAGAAGTACAATGGCAAGAGTGACAACCGCAATGATTGAGATATAAATAAGCAAAATACCGACTGCCCGCGGTATCCGGCGCTGCTCCATGGCATGCACCCAGGGGCTTAATGCGGATGCCAGCAGCAAGGAAACGAAAAGGATCGCCACAATGTCGCGTACATAGTAGAAAAACGCGAGAATAGCGATAATTACGATCACCTTGAGGAAGGTAAGCGTTGATATGGTAATGGATACGGTAGGACTTGTCTGCTCTTGATCGTTTTCACGCGGCATATCTATCATTATAGCATAATATCGAGAAAAATGGAATACATTGCGCTGACGCCCGAATTCTAAATTCAATGCACCACGCCTTCGTGAATGTTTCTTGACTTATATTTAAGTTATACTATAATATAAGTATACTTTGTATTTCTCTTTACTCCTTATGTTCTTTCCCCGTTCTATTCTCCAAAAAATACGCTCTTTTTACGATACGCCGGAAATCATTGTCCTCCATGGCGCTCGGCAAGTTGGAAAAACATCTCTTCTCCGAATTATTGAGAAGGATTTTCAACGGAAGGGTGTTCCGACAGAAAGCATTGATCTTGAGGATTCACGATTTGTTTCTATAATCAATGAAGGTGTTGAATCATTTTTGGCATATCTCCGAGAGCGTGGCATTGATGCTAGCAAGGAACGTGCCGTTATTTTTATTGACGAAATACAGTATCTTGAAAATCCGTCATCATTTCTCAAGCTTATCGCTGATCATCATCACAATCTTAAACTAATCATATCCGGTTCTTCATCCTTTAATATTAAAAAGAAGTTTCACACAGCTCTTGTCGGTCGGACCGTAAATTTCGAGATATGGCCGCTTTCATTTGAGGAACTATTGACATTTCGCAACAGTCCGGTCGCAACGCCGATTCCGCACAAAATATCTGCACCAACGCGCGATTACCTTTTGAAAAAATATCACGAGTACTGCCTGTACGGAGGGTACCCAAAAATTGTTCTAACGGATGACGTGAGCCGAAAAGAAACCTATCTTCAACAAATTATTGACACATATATTCGAAAAGATATTCGCGATATCGGCGATATTCGCGATATTGACAAATTCAATAGACTCCTTGAGGCGCTCGCGTCACAGAGTGCTTCGCTGCTCAATCTCAAAGAGATTGCCAACACATGCGATCTAAGCATTCAAACCGTGGAGCATTATTTATTTCTTCTTGAAGAAACCTATATTATTACACGCATCCGACCGTGGAGCAGGAACAAGCGAACAGAACTCTTCAAAACGCCAAAGGTGTTTTTTAATGACACAGGCATGATGCAGCTTCTATGGCTCAAAAACTTTCAAAAAGAAATTATCGGAAATGTTTTTGAAACAAGTATCTGTGCAGAACTCATCAAACGATACGGACGACAGCATATCTATTACTGGAGGACAAAAGACAAAAAAGAAATTGATTTTGTTCTCCGGACAAAAAATGAGGTCATTCCAATAGAAGTAAAACTCCACTTTGCGAAATATCACCAAAAACCGTTTCAGGTTTTCCGAGAACGCTACCACCCTAAATGGGAAGTATTTACTGCTCTTCGTGGTGAGCAAACGCGGCCAACTGACAAGTATCCATGGGAAATGCAATGGAATACATAGCAAAAAATAGGGTTGCCTTTCATGATTATGCAATCCTCGAAAATTATGAAGCCGGGATCGTTTTGGGTGGGGCGGAAGTGAAGTCGATACGGCGGGGAACGGTCGTATTGAAAGGCTCTTTTGCCACGCTTTCAAGCAGCGAAATCTTTCTGCACAATATGCATATCGCGCCTTATCCTCCGGCGAGATCCTATGCTGAATATGACCCGACGCGCACGAGAAAACTGCTCCTTACGGCAAAAGAGATACGCGGCCTGATCGGAAAACTAAAGACTCCGGGCTTGACACTTGTGCCGTTGGGCGTCTATACTAAGGCAAACAAGATTAAGGTTCATCTTGGACTTGGGCGCGGAAAACGCCAGTACGAGAAACGCGAGATCATTAAAAAAAGAACAGTTGAGCGGAATATCCGCGAAGCGCTCAAACACCCATAACCTGTTGTTGAACTTAGAACGGGGATGCCGGGCTTCGATAGGGAGAGACGCTTGAAAGATGCACGTCGAGCATGTACGCGCTCGTAAATCCCGTACAACCCTACAAATGCCAACACATTTGTCAGCAAAGTAAAATCATTGGCTCGCGCCTTTGCATTCAGCTTTGCGCCAGCAGTTGCCTAATAGCGCATACTGCCGTCCGCTTGTAAGCCTCCTGCGTTTGCAAGACCGGATGTCATATCTGCAGGATCGGAGATTGTCCGCCTACAGATAATCTCCTAAATTCTCTGTGGGCTCGAGCATGCCACATGCGCTGTCGGTCTCGTCATGGTATGCTCTAAACACCATCTGACCGAAGAAACGTGTGGCAGCTTGCAAGAATACCTTCTTACACGCGGGTTCAACTCCCGCCATCTCCACCATTCTTCGCGCCAGCGAAGAATGCCCTTCGTAGCCTTGGCGAAGAAGGGCATTAAATAATAAATGTTTGTAGCGTATAAATGGCTGGCGCTACGAATGGCACGCCAGTATAAACTTTAAGAATGCGCAAAAATTATCGAAAAGCTCGAGTCGAGCCGCTACGAAAAAACTACCGCAGCAATGAAGCGATCCGCGCTGAATCAGTGCGCTTGATTGATGAAGCAAACGAGCACAAAGGCGTTATGCCTCTTGCCGACGCGCTCAAGATCGCCCGTGATTTGGAATTAGACCTTGTAGAGATCGAACCGACGGCAGACCCGCCCGTCTGCAAGATTGTAGATTCCGGAAAGCTGCGCTACCAGCAGGAGAAAGAATTAAAAAAACAGCGCGCAAAACAAAAAAAGGTAGAGGTAAAAGGCATTCGCCTTTCTCTGCGCATCAGCGACCATGATCGCGCCGTACGTATATCGCAGGCAGCAAAATTTCTCGAACAAAACGATAAAGTAAAGCTGGAAATGGTATTGCGAGGACGGGAACGGCAACGAGGCGCGATGGCGCGAGACATTATCAAAGATTTTATCACTGAACTCGAAACAAAAGGACTTTCTATCAATTCAGAAGCTCCCGTCGCCATGCAAGGCGGCCGACTAAGCACCGTCATTGGCGTCAAAAGCTAGTACTCCCATAGTCTCCCTAGCCCCCTAATCTTTAGAATATGCCCAAGCAAAAAACTCACAAAGCAACAGCAAAGCGGATCCGCGTCACGAAAAATAAAAAGGTTGTGAAGCGCTACAGCGGCCAAGATCATTTTAACTCCCGCAATCCCGGGAAGATCACGCGCAAGAAACGACGCGATACGTTGCTATCCCCTTCTTTTACCAAAACAGCAAAAATGCTCACCAATCAGCTGTAATAATTTTGTCATTCCCGCGAGTCGCGCCGAAGCGAAGCGCAGGCCGATGAAAGCGGGAATCCAGAAACGACTTGTTCATCTTACGCCGAGTAAATACGAGGCAACTTTATAACACTGAAAACGGAAATCCATTAAATCTCCCTAAACCCTAGAATATGCCCCGAGTAAAACGAGGAAAACTGCATCTCAAAAAACGAACGAAGCTCCTGAAAGCCGCAAAGGGCTACAAATGGGGCCGTAAAAAAACCATCAAGCTGGCACGACCGGCCGTGCTCAAAGCAGGCGCGTACGCATACCGCGACCGGCGCAACAAGAAACGTGCAGCTCGCGCGCTCTGGCAGATCCAGATCAACGCGGCAGTCCGCCTCCATGGATTGTCATACAGCAAATTCATCAGCGCTCTAAAGGTTGCTCACTGCGAGCTCGACCGCAAGATCCTTTCCACCCTTGCCAAGCAACAACCGGCGGTGTTTGAGAAGGTGGTTGCTGCTGTGCAGAAAACATAGTTTTCAAATATACCCGTAGAAAAAAGCGGCTGTCGAACCCGATCAGCCGCTTTTTTTATGAAGGGTAAAATATACCACGAGAAATTGTATCAAGCATCTTCATAACCCTAAAGCCTTCAGAAATGCCAGACAAAGGCTGGCTGCCACTTCTTACGCATGATACGAAATGTTGCAATTCATTGCTAAGTGGATCATTTGCAGCAATGCGAGGGGTGAATGATTTCCTGCCTTCCCGAAGATTAAAAAAGTGAGATAAATGATTCAATTTCGATGGGTAGGGATACTTGTATATGGTAAGTTTTTTTTCTGACGCCATATCATCAAGATATGCCATCCCCTCCGTTCCTACAATGACAAATTTTTTTTCCTTCCTTGGAAAAAACCAAGACGCCATGAAATACAAAATAACGCCATTTGAATAGAGGATCTCTGCAGAAATAAAATCGCTTCCATTTTTTCCTTTGATATCGCATCCCGCTCCTCTCACATTCTTAATATCAGGCGCATCAAATAAATAATCGAAAAGGGAAAGATGATGAGTCCCTATCTCCCACAAACACTCTACATCAGACCGAATCGGACCAAGGACAGTTATATCAAAATATGCATAGCATATTTTACCGAGCCATCCTTCTGCAATATACCTTTTGAGATAGTTTACGTAATCATTATAAAGGTAGAGGTGACCAACCATAAAACAAGGTTTGTCTGAACGAACAAGTGCACGAAGTGCGCGAGCCTCGGACGCGTTCGTCACTGCTGGCTTCTCAACCAAAACATGCTTGCCATGTCTGCGGGCAGATCGGATATACGGCAGGTGCGTTGAGGGAGGAGAAGCAATTACGACACAGTCAATATCTCGACTTGCGATAAGCTCTTCAGAATTCTGATAATACTTCGCTTCTTTTCGCAATAAATGTCGTATGTTTTCGTAGGATCTCCGATTTCTGGACGCAACCGCCTCTACTTCGGCACTATCCATATCATGAAGGACTCTTAGATAGTTCGCTCCAAAACGAAGACCGATTACTCCAAAACGCAAAGGTTTCAAGTGTTTCATACATTCATCTCTTCCTCAAGCATCAACTGCACTAAATCGTCAAATGTTGTCTTGGCTCTCCAACCTAATATGTCTTGTGCCTTCGTGGCATCACCCCGAAGGTCATAAACCTCGGTGGGACGAAAATATATGGGATCGATTTCAACTAAAATCTTTCCGCTTTTTCGATCAATTCCTTTTTCTTCGATCCCCGTACCTTCCCAGGCAGTTTCGACGCCAACGCAAGAGAAAGCCCGCGTAACAAATTCTCTGACAGAATGACTCTCTCCAGTTGCAATAACATAATCGCCTGCGTGAGGTTGTTGAAGCATAAGCCACATTGCTTCAACATACTCTGGCGCATATCCCCAATCTCTTTCTGCATCCAAATTTCCTAAATAAAATTTTTGCATTTTACCGCGCACGATATCACAAACACCCTTCACTATTTTCTTACTCACAAATGTGGGTCCGCGGCGGGGTGATTCGTGGTTGAATAATATGCCGTTGCATGCAAACAAACCATATGCGTCACGATAGATGCGCGCCATGTGATGCGCAAAGACCTTCGCGCAACCATAAGGGCTTTGGGGTTGAAATGACGAATTCTCGTTCTGGGGAGAGGGTGTGATGCCAAACATTTCGGAGCTCCCCGCTTGATAAAATTTAATCTTTTTATTCGGATGCCTTTGCTCAAAATCCCGTATTATTTCAAGAAGACGGAGTGTGCCGAGAGCAGTAATATTTGAAGTGTACTCGGGGATATCAAAGCTCACTCTCACGTGCGATTGAGCTCCGAGATGATATATTTCGTCAGGAGGTTCATCAACAGGATAGATCCCGAAAATCAATCGATAAAGACTATGTGTATCAGCTAAATCACCGTAATTCCTAAATAATCGAACACCTTTCTCGTGTAAATCTTGTAAGAGATGATCAATTCTCGATGTGTTAAAAGTTGAAGATCGACGTACCATACCCAGTACACGGTATCCCTTCGAAAGTAAAAATTCAGCAAGATAAGACCCATCTTGGCCTGTAACTCCAGTAATTAACGCTGTTTTCATGTTTGTTATGTCAATAATTTTTCTTCAAACCGATAGGTATCATCCTCAAACTCTTTCCCGCGACGAGGTCCTTTTGTGAGAGAAAGAAAACATGTATCTTCGAGCGCCTTAAATGCATGCCGTTCGCCCGGAGGATTAAAAACTAAATCTCCGACTGATGCTTCAATAAATTCTATATCTGCATCTCCACTCTGTGCGGCACAAAGCAAACGCCCACTTATTATATATACATACTGCGCCGAAACTTTATGATAATGATTCCCGCGAACAGAGCCAGCTTTGCAGCTAAGTATTGTAATAGCATCGATATCGTATCCGATTAAAATATCACGGATACTCCCTCGTTCATCTTCAAAATTAACAGGTTTTTTTTCAAGAAGCATAGAAATTATAAAATTACTGGCCTTGGAATCGGAATGATAAACCTCCCTCCGCTTTGCCTGTAAGCGTGGAGGTTCTTCATGATTTCGGGCGAAAAATTCCAGGCGAGAAGCAGTGCGTACCCCGGTTTACGCTTCATGATTTCATTGTCAGGGAATATGGGAATATGTGTTCCTGGCGTATAGCGTCCTATTTTGAGAAGTGACTTTTCCGTAGCAAAATCGATCAAATCACGCCCGATATGACAATAATTTAGTAAGGTCATTCCTTTTGCAGGCGCGCTGACAGCAGCAATATGTTTTCCTTTCTGCTTGATCCTCCACAGCAATGTATAGAGTTTGCTCCGATTAGAATATACTTGGTCAGCGAATAGTTTCAATCTTTTCATTGAATAAAGCTCTTTCTGTCTTTCTTCTTGTTCCATCGTCATAACACTTTCCAGTATTTGGTGCTTGCTCCTGGCGCCGCAATATACACGAAATGAACCACCATGAATAGGGTACTTCTCAACCGCAAAAATATCAAAATTCCATCTTTGAAAGAAGCGTTTCACGGGCTTGAGAGAAAGATAGAGAAGATGTTCGTGATAAATTGTATCATACTCAAAACTGTCTAAAAGCGAAGAAAGATGAGGCGACTCAAAAATAAAGATGCCGTCGTTTCGCAAAATCAGTCGCAACGCTTTTATGAATTCATCATGGTCAAAGATGTGAGCAAAGACATTTGTTGCTACGACAACCTTTGCTAAGCCGTATTTCTTGCGTATCGAACGCGCAACACGCAATGAAAAAAAATCTGGTATTGTGGTAATTCCTCTGTCATTCGCGCGCCTCGCAATATCTACTGCCGGATCGACACCAAGCGTCCGGAACCCCCTTTCCTGAAATCCTTTGAGGAGGGTACCGGCATTGCTGCCAATATCAATTACCAAATCTCGATCAGTAAGACGAAACCGCTTGACGACCGACTCTGCAAATTCATTATAATGACATATCGCTATGTTCGTTAAGGAAGATTCGTACGGATAATCTTGACGATATAAAATAACAGGGTCGACACTAAAATCGAGTTGATGAAGCCCACAATCTCTGCACATCACAAGCCGTAAAGGATAATACGGCTCAGGTTCATTTAACTGTGAGCGGGAAAGAAACCGGTCAGCGAGAGGCGTAAAACCGAGGTCGAGATATTCCTGCAGTGCATTGCTCTTACAAAATCGGCAAGCCGTAATTGCATGACTTCTGTCTGTCATATCTGTGCTTTTTTATTTTCAAATTTTACATATCGCAGAATCAATCTTTCCAGTCGACTGTACACTTTATAAATACAGAAAAAAGCAGAAAAGAGTATCAAGGACAATAATTTGATGCGACGAGGAATATAGCGGCTGGATTGCCGATCATCATATATTTTTTTACAAAACGCAATGTACTTTTGAGCTGCGTCAAGAATCGTAGGAACAACTATGCTGCTTTGATATATCTGATAATTCGCTGCCACTGTATCTATGGCGGTTAACAATTCTTTCGGTGAGGAAAAAAGCATTCCGCCTCTCTTTACTATCTCAGGATGCCCGCCACTCGCTCGTGCCACAGCCGGCAGACCGCTCGCAAGCGCTTCAATGAGTGCGTTTGAACACGGATCATTATAGGATGCAGTTATATAGATATCATGGCGCGCAAGCAACTGTGCAATCATTTCAGATGGCATAGATTCAATAATCTTGATATTACGAAATGTGATAGGCGTCCGCCCGACAAAAGTCATTGTATAACGCCGAAAGTCGAGATGATCATCGAGAAATTGGTAGAAATCAAATCCTTTGTTCCAGTTGGATGACCAGCTAATGGCGATAAGGCGCACCTTTTTGTCTCTCTGCCTCTGCTCTGTGGACGATTTCGAAAAAAATGGTAATGGGGCATTCATAATAGTGACAGAATAACGCTCCCGTCTCTTCAGATATCTTTGATTTTCCGATCGCGACCATTCCGTCTGATATATAATGCCGTCGGATAGCAGTCGATTCAGTTTCCATATTAAAATATCGACAATCTTTCCTCTTCCTCTATAGAGAGCAATGGGACCGTCGATCCGATGAACAATGATGGTATTCGATTTTTTGATCTTGAGAAAAATAAGCCGAAAAAGAAGATTCTCTGCTTCGAATGGGAAACTATTCAGCAATACTATATCTGCTTCATCCAAAGAGGCTGCGAGCATCTGCGAGTCGTGAAGGTACTGTTTGATGCCACCTAAAAATTGGTTCCCTCCGCCCCAGGGACCTATCTTGAATTTAAAAAGGATAAAGATTTTCATGATATGAGTGGACGATATAGCTTTTCATAATACGCACGCGCCAAAACTCTCCAGTCGAACTCTGCGATTTTTTCTGCGGCGTTAACTGTCAACGTACGACTAAGATCTTCTGACGCGATCAGGTCGTCTATTGCACGTGCAATGTCTTGAGAATTAAAATCTGCAAAAAGCACCGTCTCTCTATCCTTGCCGTAATCTTGAACCATCCCTACCCTCGTACTCACAAGAGGAACGCCGCTTGCCCATGCCTCACATAATTGAAGCGGTGCGCCCTCCAAGCGACTTGTAATAACATATGCATCTAGCGCATGATAGAAAGATGCGAATGTCTGTTTGGTCCTTACGAATCCCACATGCGTATAAGGAATACCAAGGAGCTCGAGATTTTGCTTGACATAACCGCGGGCAGGGCCTGAAAGCAAGACATGAAAGTGCTTCCGGTACGAGCTCCGAGCCAATGCCTGCACAAACAGGTCAGGCCCCTTGATAAGCTTTGGCTCCATTCCCTTCCCCCATCCTACGCCATCTTTTTGAAATGAGCCTAGTACGATAGCAGACGGCGAGATACGAAGTTTTTTACGAATTAATGAACGTGTTTCAGTCGAACGTCGCACAAACAACAAACGGTCAACACCAAGAGGCAATGTAATTATTTTTTTGGGATCAACACCGGCGGCTATGAGGTGGCTTGCAGTAATAGAACAAGATGTATGCAGGGCAGAAAACAATTCGTGGCTTCTGATTAGTGCGTCGGTCCTTCCCGTAAATGAAGCAATGTGGTATAGGCTAAGACAAAATTTCTTTGTTTTCTTTTTTGCTTGAATATAGGAAATAGGCACAGAATATTCCGAACCGAAATGGATCAGTGCCTGGTTACTGCAATAGGGAGTAGAATTATTTCGCATTGTGGCATAAGGAGAAATGTATCGAGACAATAAGGAACCGACGTCGCTAATTGCCCATATCCTAGGCTCGCTAACATATAAAATATTCGACGACGTAGCGAACAGAAACGGTGCAATGACATTTTTTGCTGCTCCAACAGTATGAGAAGTCAGTGAATATAAATTCATATTGATCTCTTTCGAGCTGTAAATATGGTAATCCAACAAAACATTCTTGAAGGGGGTATGGCTGATAGTAATAATAAATCGAGTTTTCTTAGTAGAAACCGACTAGCACTATAGAAATGATCAGATTTAATAAGTACCCTAAACCCAAATGCAAGAACGGCAAATAAGTAGAACCCCCGCGTTTCAGTGATGGTAAAAAATTTCCGAATCATTTTAAAGTCGCGCGGAGTTAATGGGTGTTCGTCCTTTGTCCTAAGATGCGGCGTAAAAAATCGGTATATGTTGACGATCGGATTGAGTCCAAGCGGCTCCAAAAACAAACACCTCCCCGAGTCTTTCAGAACTCTATGAATCTCAACCATTGCCCTCTCGATATCCAAATGATGCAGAATTCCCTGGCCGATAACATAATCAAATGAATGATCAGCAAATGAAAGGCTGTGTGCATCCATAAGATAAACCTTTACGCAGTGACCGAGATGCTTTTCTGCGATTTTTGCTTTGAGCTTTCTTACAGATTCTGGTGAAATATCGATACCAATTATCTGTTGAAAGCCTTTATCTAGATACCGCGTAATATCAACGGCTCCGCACCCATACACAAGAAGCGACCCTGAACAACCATTGAAAAAACTGTCAAAACATTCAAAAACTTCTTTATTATCTTTATAGAATATAGAAGCGCTTTTGCGAGCTCCCTTTTCAACGCAAAGGTCCTGAAATGCTGCCTCGTTTTGCAATCGATTATCTTGCATACCTATTTATTTACAATTTTCATAAAATAATCTTGCTCCAGTGTGCGTGCTCTGATGAAACATCTTAGGGACTTTCAACGTCTGACAGCGATAAACCTTCTTCCTTCAAAGAGGACTGCACCTCCCTGTATCTCTCCGGCAGGTGCTCCATAAGCCATACATATTCTTTTCGTGCTTGAAGTATCTCACCGCTCCGAATCAGTAATATCATATCAGTAAGTCGAAATTCAAAATTGTTTGGAAAATAGGAAATGCCATCGCGAGTGAAATTAGATGTTTCCGCAAGATATCTTGAAGGAATTTTTTTTGCTAGCTCAACAAAAAATGACCCCTCAAGATAGATCGGATGCAGGAGTGCCTTAGCTTTTGTAAGTTCTATGAATAGTTGATCAAACTCGCCCGATGCCGCATAGACCCTAGCAAGCAAGAAGTGGGAGGCGCCACGAGATTGATCGAGATCAACTAGTTTCTTCGCGTATTGCAGTGCGGCTCGAACATCAGCGTTATGAAGTGCCGTGAGAGTTCGTTCATGCCAAACATATCGGTTCTTAGGATAAAAAGAAGCCATGCGTGAAAAAAGTTTTTCACTTTTTCTCTTTAGCCCCTCATCCTCGACGTATCCCGAACGGTAGAGGGAAGAAAGAAGGAGTGCGTTGCGTAAATCGCGCGAAAAAAACACATCATTCAATTCAAGTTGCCGAATAGCAAACGTAGAGAGTGCGGACTTTTCTGATTGCGTGAGAGTCGACTCCGATACAATAGAGGCTAACCTATATCCGATATAATAGCGAAGGGCTCTATTGAATGGTGAAGGATTTTCTGTCGCTCTACGTAAAAGAGCCTTTGCCTGCGATGGATCATGCGATAGTAATTGAAATGCTTGTTCGACCAACTTGCTGTTCATGTATGGACGTACTGTAACGAAATATATTGAGAAAATTACCAAAGGCACAAGTACACCAATTACGAAAATGCGCTTATCGGTGAGCCTTCGTAAATTTATGATCATAGGTTTCGCAGCTTCTAAATCCCTGTCTCGCTGTGTCATAACAACAACATATGCCAATAGGATCATAAAAATACTATAAGCGGCGGGGGTATCAAAGGAGGCAAGGCTTTGAAATAAGTAAAAAAGGAATCCAAACAAAAGGATAGTGGCACTTTTTTGATCAACACTTTCTTGGTCAATTCTTCCTCGCCGCAAGCATACAAAAAGAATAAAAAAGATCGATATCCAGAATGATATAAATGCAAGTTCTCCCATAACTCCAGTTGTTGCAAGAACCTCAATAATCTGGTTATGAGCACGGTCATACCATTGTGCGATAAACGTATCTCCTCGCTTGGTGGTGCTGTACACCCCTTGATCGATTTCTGCAATTGTATCATTGCCATATTGATACGGTGATACAAACGCGGAAAACACATAGGTATAAGAATCAGGCCCCCATCCTAATATTGGCCGAGAGAGAAACCCCTGAAGACCAATTGAGATAAGCGACAAACGGGCTTCGTCCGCAAATGGATTCACTAGTAGGCGATAAATACTAGGTGGCAGTTGCCTGCTAGCGACGGCAACACCAGCTGGCGAGGAAAGATACGCTATCCCAAATGCTGCGCTGCCAAGGAAGAGAAATAAACAACTGATAGTAACAAGACGCGCTACAAAATGTTTTATCAGAAATATTTTTACAAGAATGGTGATTGCTCCAGCGAGCATAAGAGAAAAAACAACACCGCGGCTCCCTGACAATGCGATGACGAAAAGCTGTAATCCTGCGATAGATGATAGAATGATACGTGCAAAAATATTTTTCATGGAAACAAAAAGGAGCGCTGAGATTACAAGATGAATCCCACTGTAAACTGCAAGATAGATTGGATTTCCAATAGTCGATATTATGCGACCGTCCCGCACAGGATCGGCAAGAGTGAAGGGCAATTCATAAAATTGTGCAATGCCATAGAGACCGATGATGGTGCTGATGAAAAGACTCCAAGAGAAGAGAATAATCCAATGCCGTTGCTCGCGTATGTTGACCAAAATAATAAACCAAACTCCGAAGTGGAAAAATGCCACTACTCCCATCATCCATTCCGGCGTGGACCAAAATGATCGTGAAGAATCAATGCTAAAAATTGCACTGACAAAAAGAATGCCTAGATACAGTAAAAAGGTAACTATAATAGGGTGGCGCCAATGGAGGCGAGTTGAGGAGTAAAGAAGAAAGCGGAGCAGCCAAACGAAAGTTGCTGCCTCAACAAGTGCCAGAAATAAAAGCATGCGAGGGAAGACGTAGGCATAAAATGTCGTGCCGTCGACATACAGCGGAAGAGACAGAATACCAAGAGAAATAAGCACGATAAAAGCCGAGAGGATCTTCTCTGTTCCTTGACCATAAAATTTTTTATCGAGAATGTTCATATAAAGATTCAAATTGACTTTTCATCGAACTTACGTGATGATTCTGGTAGAATACCATATAAGATACGTCTTGCTAGCTTTTCAAACAATATCTCACTTGCATGGCTAACATACTAATGCTCTCATCACGGATCCCCTACCCCCTTACTGCGGGATACAGACTACGCATCTGTGCAATTGCAAAGATTATCTCCAAATATCATCGGATCGATCTTCTGACAATCCATGAAGATTTAGATAACGAGGCATCCTCGGAGCTTAAAAAAATATTCAACTCTGTCACCATTATTCCAAAGAAAAAATTTCAATGTATCGCAAGAATGCCCCGCTCTCTGTTGACACGGAAGCCGATGCAAGTGGAAAGTTGGCTATTTTCTGATGTTCGGCGGCGAATCGTAAAGGAATCTGAAAAATACGATCTTATCTATTGTAATCATATCCGGATGGCCGAGTACCTCAATACATTGGCTCAACCCATTTTGATTGACTTTCATGATGCCATCTCACTACATTATCGGCGCGGGTTGACACTTGCACGAGGATTGTGGAAATGGATTTATAAAATTGAATATGCTCGAGTAAAAAATTATGAAATACAAACATTAGAAAAATGGAATAATTTCTGGATAACATCACCTGTTGATGCGTCATATCTCGAATCACAAATTGATAACAAAAAAAATATCATTGTAATACCTCAAGGAGTGCGAGAGGAAATTCTGTCAAGACAAAAAAAAGATAACAACATTGAACAAGACGATATTGTATTTGTCGGAAAGATGGACTATTATCCCAATGAAGATGCTGTTAATTATTTTGCAAAGAAAGTATTTCCTTCCATAAAGAAAGTTTTGCCTCATGTCAAATTTGTTATTGTGGGAGCTTATCCTACAAAAAAAGTAGAGAGGCTTATTAATATCGACGGAGTAAAGGTAATGGGGTACGTGAAAAATGTAGATTCATATATTGAACAGGCAAAGATCGTTGTGGCACCTCTTAGATTTGGGGCTGGCATACAAAACAAAGTGCTCGAAGCGATGGCGTTGCAAAAAGCGGTAGTTGCCTCGCCGATAGCTGTCGATGGAATTGATGGCCAACATGGCAAGCATTATGTGGTGGCAAGAACGCCAGATCAGATGGCAAAAAAAATTGTTGAACTTTTTGACCAACCCTTGAAAAGACAAGGGTTAGGCGAGCAAGCTCGTCAATTGATTGCAGACCGCTACACATGGAAAACACATGAACCTCTTATCATATCCTCGATCAATGCCGCCCTTAACTCATACAAAAAATATGACAATCAAAGCAAGGACGCCTGTAAGAATTAGCTTTGCTGGTGGCGGAACAGATGTATCTCCTTTTCCAGAGATGGAAGGGGGTTGCGTCGTAAGTGCAACGATTGCACGATACGTGTATGGGTCATTGTCGCCACGCAATGATACTCGCGTATCTATTCAGTCGGATATAACGAATATGGAACTTGAATTCCCGACGTGGGAAGCGATGATGTACGATGGAAAACTTGACCTCATAAAAGCAGTCATAAAAAAAATGGCGCCGGATGGCAATAGGGGTTTTACAATTAGACTTGAAAGCGATGTTGCGCCAGGCACTGGATTAGGATCATCATCCGCTGTGATCGTTACTCTTGTCGGACTACTAAAAGAATACATGGATTCCCCTCTTACGCTCTATGAAATAGCTGATCTTGCCTATACGATTGAACGAAAAGAACTCGGTCTTCGAGGAGGAGCGCAAGATCAATATGCTGCTACGTTTGGCGGCATCAATTATATTGAATTTGAAAAAAATACCGCTCGTGTAACACCGCTCACTGTCTCAGATACTGTAAAAAACGAACTCGAGCATAATCTTATACTCTGTTATACCGGCAAAACACGTCTATCTGACAATATCATTGCTGATCAAACGCGAAGATTTATCGGGCAAGAGGAAGATTCGCTTGAGGGTCTTCGGAAACAAAAAGAGCTAGCAAGAGCAATAAAGGTCGCGCTTCTTTCGGGAGCGCTTGATGATTTCGGCACCTTTCTTAATGAAGCGTGGACATACAAAAAGAAAATGTCACCGAAAATTACAACACCCACCATAGATGATCTGTATAACACAGCTATAGCTGCCGGCGCGCTCGGTGGAAAAGTTACAGGAGCAGGAGGCGGAGGGCATATGCTGTTCTACTGCCCATTCAACAAAAAACAAACTGTTAAAGAGCGGCTTGAAGAAAAAGGAGTGCAATCGAATAATGTAATATTCGAGAACGCTGGCCTAAAAACATGGACCATCAATGAAGACTGACGAACGGTTACAATTCATCCGGGCAAGTTGTGATGAAAATATTCGCATCAAACAGCACCTACAAAACAGCGAAGAGATAACGAAACTTTCCTGTGCCGCTGATGCCGTCGTAGAAGCATACAGAAAAAAAAGAATGGTGATACTTTTTGGGAACGGCGGGAGCGCAAAAGACGCAGAACATATCGCCCAAGATCTTATGGGAAGGCTCCATGCGCAAGATACGTTGCGACTTCCTGCCCTTGCGTTGACTACAAGCAGCACTACCATCACAGCCCTAGGAAATGATTATTCATTTGATATGATATTCGCCCATCAGATAGAAGTGCTCGGCAATGAAGGAGACGTGGCAATTGCTATTTCTACGAGCGGTGAATCCCAAAATATTCTGAACGGATTAAAAGCAGCGCGTGCAAAAGGGATGGGCACTATTGGATTTACAGGAGCGACAGGTGGTGCGCTCAAGCAACTTGTTGAACATTGTATTTGCATCCCTTCACACCGCACGCCCCATATTCAAGAAGGGCATATATTTCTCGGTCATCTCCTTTGTGAAATTGTCAAACAGACACTAAAAGAGTCTGCTCTTTCGTATGTACACGGTCTTTCTTGATCGAGATGGAGTCATTAATAAAAAGGCTCCCGATGGATTCTACATTGATCACCCTGACAAATTGTGTCTGCTTCCTGACGTTGCCAAAGCAGTGAGACAGCTAAATGACCTGGATATTTTTACTGTGATCGTTACAAATCAAAGAGGGGTCAGTCGCGGAATCCTCACGGAAGAAATGCTCGCTGTCATTCACCAAAAAATGGGCTATGAGCTGCAAAAGGAGGGGGCACGAATAGATAAAATTTACTATTGTCCGCATGAAGCAGGCGTATGCTACTGCAGAAAACCAGATATCGGTCTCTTTATGCGAGCAAAACAGGAGTATCCAAAAATCGAGTTCTCTCGCTCCTATATGATAGGTGATTCGTTGATTGATATCATTGCTGGCAATAAGGTCGGCTGCAAATCAATCCTGATCGGAGACGCTCAAAATATGCTTTCCGAGCAAGCAGCGATAACCATCTCCTCACTACAAGATGCTGTAACCTGCATCACAACAGAGCTTGAAAGATAATATGATGTTTCTCTATGTATGATTCAAGCGTATAGCGAACGCGTATATCACAAACTGCTTGTTGCCCTAATCTTGATAGAAGCGATCCATTAGTAAGTAACTTTTTGATACCTTCTCTTAATCCTTCCTTCGTTGAGGCTACAAGAATTCCGTTTTTCTCATGATGCACTATTTCTCTATTACCGGGACAATCTGAAGCAATGACCGCGAGTCCGCATGCCATAGCCTCAAGTAATGCTTTTGGACATCCTTCATACAATGAAGGAAAAATAAAGATGTGATGACCACATAACACTGATGGAAGCTCGTCGTTTGCAATCTTAGCAATGATTGATACATCAACGCTAAGCTTCGCGGCATACTGTTCGAGGGCGTCTCTAAGAAAACCGGATCCAATTATCGTCAATTTTTCTCCAGTGCTGGCAATGGCATCAATTAGGGTAAAATAATTCTTCTGGTTCGCAAGCCTTCCAACACTGATGAAATGATTGATATTTTTCTTTGGTCTCTTTCGCGGATAAAAAAGTGTTGTGTCAATCCAGTTAGGGATCACCTCTATTTTGCTATGAACTTTAGGAGAGAATTTCTGCATAATAAAATTTTTCGCGGTGTGAGAACTCACAATGATACGATCAGCACTATGGTATGCAGCCATCTCAATCTTTTCGACAACCAGCCGTTTTAATCGTGTAGCATTCTGCAGCTCTAAAAAAGAAAGTAACTCATAACCGCAACGAATGACAGTGCGTTTGCGAAATATAACCTTCGCTATAATACCCGGCAGTGCCCCGTCCATCTGATCAATATAATACAGGTCTGCATGAAAAAAATGCCGAAAAAAAATGAATGGTGCCAGCAATGAGTAAAGCCTGTACGGGAGACGGAAAAAATTACAGAGGATAGTAAGATTAGTTACGGGAAATGATTGTATTGCTTCTCTTTCAAGATACAGATGGCTCGCATAGCTCACCACATAGACGCGGGAAAAAAAACGGGAAAAAGCTACAAACGGTTTTATTTCTCTTGAAAGTAAACCATTCGATCGATAACGAGCAAATGACATGCCCCCGGGAAGAAAAATGACTAACGTAGATGAAACGGTAAAAGATTTCCGCATCTAGTTGTTATATAACGCGATAAGACGTGTGATGGCAGTTTCCTCATCGAACTTCTGTCGTAGTAATTCAGGCAAAGAACTACTCCTTGTCTTCGAGCGCTGAATCTCTTCAATTGTCTGAGCGAATAATTCAAGATTGTATGGCAGGCAATACCCATTTTCATTATTTGTAATAATCGCTCGATGAGGAGGAATGTCTGAACACACAACAGGGATACCAGCCACGACTGCCTCAATTAAGGCAAGTGGAAGGACCTCTGTCGAAGAAATGGAAACAAAAACCTTGGATATTGCAAGAAACTTTTCTATCTCCTGCGTGTATCCCGCAAACCGAATATTGCGATCTACGCCTTGTTGAACCGCTAACTCACGTAGGTATGCATATAATGGCCCATCGCCGACAATGACGCCATATATTTCTTTGTTTCTCTTCAAGAGTATTTGCATCACAGTAAGAAAATCTTCAAAACCTTTTTGATGCGCAAGCCGTCCAATACAAGAAACAACATACCCATCAGGCGGAATAGCTAGTGCACTAGCTACTACGTCAGTATTGTAAGAACGTATCTTCGCAGTAAATTCGCAAATGTTGATAAAATTAGGCATGATACTCATGCGATCAGTGCGTATCCCGACCAAAGCAAGATATTTCAACTGCGACTCAGTCAAAGAAAGAATGTGATTGCAAACATGATTGAGTAGAATCGCAGCGAGACGCGCAGGTATCTTGCCAATTCTGCTCTGGTGAATCTGTAAAATAATTTTTGGATAGTTTACAATTGAGAAGTGCAACCTGAGAATAAGCAATGCAGCGTAAGAGAGGAGTGCCATAGTTGCTGAATGAGAATGAATGACATTTGGTTTAAAATCTTTGATTGCAGTGCGCAACGCATTGATGATTGATGCTAAACGAAAAATGGAGAAGGGTGGTGTTCGATACATGATAACCGTTGATGGAAGCTCGTCTGCTAATACGCCGTCAGCGGCGACAAATGCGACCGTATGCCCTCGTCTCACCAGCGCATCAGACATCCTGATCGCCATCCTTTCAGCCCCTCCGAGCCGCAATTCCTCAATAATGACCATCGCTTTCATAGGAGATTCTGCCATACATTATTATCGCCAAAGTATCGGGGTTTCACGGGCAATCAAGGCAAGGCACTTCTGAAATAGATGAAAGTGTCTTATATATTTTTTATTTCGGAAAAGCTCTTCAATATATTTGCTTCGCAAGTACCGAGAGCTTAGATATGTTGCACCAACATCTCCATACATATCTGCAACCATACAACTAAATAGCCTGCAACTCCAGTTTCCGAATCCAGCATGACCCCCCGCCTTAATTGGCATACAAGATAGAACACTCTCTGCCACTGCTCTGGTAGTAAAAAAACAGGAGCCGCGAATAATCTTTACAGCCTCAGATGCAATCGCGATGTTATTATCACTGCACCATCCAATGAATTCGTTGCTAAACGATGACCGCTTTACCATAACATCACCGTAGAGATTGGGATTAGAGTTTCCAACCACGACGACGTTCATCTCTATCAACAGTTGGTGGAACGCTAATAAGAAGCCTTTCTTTTTTATAATAATATCATCGTGTAAGAATAAATAGTAATCACTTGTGCCCTTATTATGCTTTTGCCAGAGAACAAACTGCTGATATGCGCCCCAGTCCCAGCCTTGATTATCAAAAAAAAGAATGTGCCATCCCAACTTCTGAATTCGTGCGAGTAAATTTGGATCAATCTCCTCCATCTGTCGATGTGATGAGATAAAGAGATCAACATCAAATTCATGCTGTCTAAAGCGCTCTTCACTGACTATTCGATAGAGTTCAGGTTGACTAAAATGCCATCCAACAACAACGATGCTAATTTTTTCCCTATAGCCTGCATATGCCATATTTGCATGTATTTATCGAATGGTTGTACAATCCCTCTCGCGACGATGTCTTTTTGCTATCATAGCTTGCTTGTTCCTACTTTGGAAGTAGCCAGTATGGTACGATAGAAAAAAGGATGAGCATAGCTATCAATTCAATGAACAAAATAGCGAGGGTATGTGCACAGAGAATTGTATCCAATTTGGAAAAAAGGCTATTAAAAAGGAGGAGATTGCATCTCGGCGTGTACTTGAGGTTGGCTCATATAATTATAACGGCTCCCTCCGTGGGATCATCGAGCAATATGGTCCGCGAGAATATGTAGGAGCCGACATCATTGCTGGCCGCGGAGTTGATATACTCTGTTCCGCCGAATCACTCATTGAACATTTCGGCGAAGAATCATTCGACTTTGTGGTTTCGACTGAACTTCTAGAACACGTCCGCGATTGGCGCGTAGTCATACACAATATGAAAGGCGCGCTGAATAAAGGAGGTATAATTCTTCTTACAACACGGTCAAGAGGATTCCACTATCACGCCTACCCGCATGATTATTGGCGATTTGAAGAAGAAGATATGAGGCGTATCTTCTCCGATTTCGAAATACTTCTTATAGAGAAGGAAGAAAAACATCCTGGTATTTTTATAAAGGCAAAAAAAGGAAATGGCCCCCGAGAAATTGATCTTTCGTCATACAAGCTCTATTCAATTGTGACCGGCCGACATTCACTTTCCATATCGCACTTTAATATCTTTGTAATGAAGACGCGCCACCTATTAAAAAGAATATTCTATAAAATCGTGAAAGGGACGGACTCTGTCGATTTCTACTAGTATGGATCTTCCTCTAAAAAAAATTGTTTCGCGCTTCTTTGGTTCCTATATTCTCCTCAACATCCCCAAACTAGTAGGACTTAGCATATCGCTACTCACTCTTCCTATCATAATCTCTGCTATTCAGTTAAAAGAATATGGTATGGTGCAATTTACCTTTGCGATCGGAGCAGTTGTAAGCACGATTGCTGGCACAAGAATTTCTATCGCAGCAAAGCATGATCTCGTAAATAATAAGGACTGGGCATTTCTTCACTGTTTTATAAAAAGATGGCAGATTTTTTCGCTGCCTGGGCTAGCGCTCCTATTCCTCCTTGTATATCTCCTCGATCTAGCTCCTAATCCTGAAAATCAGAAGCTGATAACAACCACAATGATAATTGTCATCTACGCATTATTCGGCAACATTTTTGAATCTAGCTACTTTGAGTACCTTGTCGCAAAAGAAAAATTTCGTCAGTGGATGGTCGCACAAAGTATCTTCATCTCTGTACCTTTGTTTATTTCTGCTCTTACAGCATACATATTCCACGATACAATCCTGTTTGTCGCGACTTTTATTCTTGCACAATTTGCCATCATAGTGTCGCTGTGGATTCATTTAGTTATACGTGAACAGTTGTATAAGAAGTATAAAAATAGCTCCGCCGATAATCGATGCCTTTCCTACGGACTCGTAATGACAATGAGTGACATCGTCGCAATCCTGTCAGATCGGGCAATTGTTCTTCTCTCTGCGCCACTTTTTGGCTACGGCCCTACCGCTGTTTTATCTGTCTCGCAAAAAATGAGAGATGGGTCCGCCGGCCTCATAAAAAGCATCTCCCCACTTGTATATGCGCCTATGGTGACAATACAGAAAGAACAGCTGAAGGCGTACATAAAAAAATACGGCGCAGCAACATTAATGCTCGGCATATGCTTCACGGGAATCATTGCAATCGCTGGGACGATATATATTTCTTTCTTCCTTCCTCTGGAAGTTAGACCGGCAATCACATATTTTCTCATTATGATTAGTCCGTTCCCACTCGGGATAATCGGAATCATCATGCATACATTCCTTGACTCGCATCTCGAATCACGGAAGCTTATCACGCTCGGCATCATTGCCAACACATTGAGTATCGGGGTGATTCTAGCTATGGGGGCACTCTTCGGTGTCATCGGCCTTCCGATCGCTCTTGCAATCGATGGTTTTGTTGTTTTTTTGTCGTATTACATCGTTGTGCATAAATTCTTATGAATAGGATGCCTTTGGTTTCGATAATCATGAGTATACTCAACGGCTCAGATTCCTTGACAGATTCAATCGAGAGCGTTCTTTCTCAAACTTATAGATATTTTGAACTTATCATTATTGATGATGCTTCAACAGATGATACCGGACAAAAGCTATTTGAATATCAACGAAGAGATGCAAGAATACGAATTCTAAAAAATAAAAAAAATATCGGGTTGACGCCTTCACTCAACAAAGGTCTTGCCGTGGCACGCGGACAACTAATCGCGCGCATCGATGCGGGCGATCGCTGGGAAAGTTCAAAACTCGAGAGGCAGGTCTTACTATTTGAAAAAAATCCGAATTTTGTCCTTATTGGAACACAAGTCATCTATTTTACGAAAGGTGACGGAACGAAAAATAGTAAATCATCGTTCCCAATCTCTGATTATACTCTCCGCAAAGCAATTCTCAAAGGAAGAAATCCCTTCGTACATTCCAGTATGGTATTTAAAAAACTTTTATTCTACACAGTGCGTGAGTATGAAAGCTGCGTAGAAGATTATGAATTATGGCTGCGTTATACATTCCACGGAGCGATCGCAATCATTGATGAATATTTAACATTCTATGAAAAATCTCCTTCCTCAATCTCCTATTGCTATCGCGATATTCAAGTATCGAACGCTTTACGGGTCTATCAGTGGTTTACCGATTATTTGCTAGCAAATGACAGCTCTCTAAAAAAAACATCGGCACCACAACCATTGGTGCGCTTAACACCAAAAGAGGCTCGATCTCACCTCTTTGCAAAACTCTATACCTATGCATGGCGTAAAAAGAGCAATCGTGAAGCACGTACAATAGTTTTTATCGCATATCTTACAAATCCTAAATTACTATCTACTAAGTTGCGTCAGGCAGTGCAAACGACACTGCGTTGGTGGATGTTAAAAAAACATCCTTGGATCGTACCGTATGAATAGAATTTTTTTCTCCACACTATTCTTTTGGGGTAGTATCTTTGTCGGCTATCTTGTATTGCCATTTTTATTATTTCTTCATAAGACGTTGTTTGCCCTCCCGCTAACCATACTAATCAGCATCATATCGTTCCTGTCACCTTTTCTTGGAACACTCCTGGTTTTGCCGCTCATTTCTTGGTTTTCCTATATCGATATCCTCCACATTAGTCCATGGAACTATCTTGTTATAACCACGATCCTTGGATGTTTTATCGGATTTCACTGGCAAAAAAATCAAGTGCAACTCTGGTCACGTTGGAGTATTCTCATATCGATGTTCCTAATAATCTCAATTGGATATATCTCGGCAATCACTTTTGTCCATACCGGAGATGGAAACAGATCTGTGCTTGAATTTCTTAAATTATCTGTGACTCTCCTCTTTGCTCTGTCTTTAGGATTTACTCTCAACACAAAACGGCGCATCATCGTTTCTTTGTCATTTTTTACGATCACCATTTTTATCTCGTCCATTGTAGGAGCATTCCAGTTTCTTCAACTAGATAATTTCTGGAGGTTACGCGAACTTTTGCCGATAGATCCCGAGATCGCATATCAAATAGCAAGCCGATATCGCATTACAGGGCTTGCTGCATACAACATACCATTCACATATCAATTGGTTATTGCCACCCCTCTGACGTTATCCCTTCTTTTCTGTATTAGAAAAAAACATTTTTTCTGGATTTTTTTATCGATTTTCCTCGTACTCATGTTTGGACTTTTCGCATCCTTATCCCGTTCTGCTGTTGCCGCTTCTCTGATTGGAGTTTCTTTGACCTATCTTCAAATAGTGGGGGTAAAAAAATTTCTAAAAATCTTGTTTGTGAGCATAGTTATGATGGTTGCCGTAGTCGGCACCCTAACGATGTCAACACGAAATCCATTCGAAAGACTCACCATTACGGGAGGTGACATCAATACGTTTGCACGACTTCCAGCTGCAAAACTCGCTTTAGAAATCGGCATCACGAAACCCTTCGGCGTATCACAAGAATATATAGACTATTATCGATATCTCCAGAGATCAAACTACCTAGCAACGTTTTATGATAGTATTGAAAAAAATATGGCACAAAGGGTTGCAGATATTCCAACATTCCTCGATTATACAGATGGCTTGCCGATCACTCCCCACAATCAATTTCTTAACATGTTAGTCTATTATGGCATCCCGGGTTTCCTTATCATTACGCTTTTCTATTTTTTACCGATGGGGGGCAACATTGTTCTTAGGCGCGGTACGAACAATGCATGGATATATAGTATATCTGCTGGTATAAACGGATCTCTGATGTCATATATTCTACATTCTTCACTTCATAATAATGGCCCATTTTTTGATGATCCGCTATCATGGTATCTAGTAGGATTGTCCCTTGCTCTCTATAATTACTCTGCCGCTAAACCGAATGGAAAAAGTAACGACCTCACGAAGCATCTCGATTGACAGACATCGAAGGACTCCGCATCGACTTCCTCTGGCCAATAAAAATTATTTGTAGAAACAAAAGGAAAAAGCTTCCTAGAAGGCCAAAAATTCCTCCGATAAATGATTTACCCGCCACACTCACCACACTAAATGGCACAAATCGAATACCTCTAACCACAACTGCAGCCCGCGTATCACTTTTTAGAGCTTCACTTTGAAGTCCGAGTAGGGATGCTTCGTAGGCACTTCTAGACTGCACTAAACTCGAAAACGCATTTGGATTGTTTAAAAATTTATCTGACTCCAAATATTTATCGATTGATTCGCTCCTACTCTTAAATTGTCGAATCTTAGCTTGGAACAATTCATTCTTCTCTTTCTGCGCGGTGGCCTTTTCATCTTGCCGTAAAAAATAAATCTGCACTGCTTTTTCTAAAAAACTCCTTGCTTTCTGCTCTGACCATGCAATTGACGACATATGAATAAACTCTCCTTCCGCGCTGATAGAGTATTGCACCCCATCCGAAAGAAAATCATTGATGGCATATTTTTGAGCATAAACATCGAGTATTTCACGAAATTTTAGATTTTTCACAGTCTCAATTGTGCTCTCAATGGGAATCCCGCCGACGTTCATGTTCTGCAATTCCACATCATATCCTTTCTGAAAAAATGATGGGGTACCCCCAATGAAAGCTCCGATAATAAAAAGAAACATGACTGTCCTCTTCCTTTGCAATACAAACCCCAAAAACTCTTGCACAGGATCAACATCAGTATTGATCAAATCTGTAACATTCATAGGCATCCATTAAGTCAAAATCAACAGAAGTATACTACCACTCTACAATTGAAGATCAAGCGTTCTACTTCTCTGCATAAACTATAAAACCACATGGTGTATCAAATATATTGGAGTCATGTGGTATTCTCGCTACGAGGGGATTCAGTATTCGAAGAAATCTTGCAGATTCTGAAGTCGTAATTATTTGCCAAATGGATTGGAGGCGACCGCCGTGAGGCTTGATCTCAATATAATGAAATGAACGGAAAAGCCGCTCAAGGGAATCCTTGGTGAACCGATAGTAATCTCTTGGATGTGGGTGATACGGGTACATGAATCTTGTGGTAATAATACAGCGCCCTCCATTTTTCAACGTCTGAAATACCTGATCGATTGCTTTCTGCGGATCATAACAATGCTCAAGAATCTCTGTTGCGATGACTGCGTCAAAATAACAATCATAACCAGAGAACTCATGAATATCAACACAGATATCGGGTTGAGATGTAGGATCGACATCTAGCCGAATATAATGAGCATGGGGGATAAACTTCTTGTATGGGCTGTAGCGAGAACCAACATCAAGCACAATGCCATCCTGAGGAAGTCGAGTAAAATATGGGATGAGCGTACGATCAAGGCTTATTCTCGTAATAGATCGTATCCCAGAAAGGCGAAATTGCAGTATCTTTTTTAGTATGACCATTTTTCTTGATATTAGAAAGGATACTAGTTATATTTTACATATAAATCAGTAGTTGAAACAGGTGGCTGAAAAAAGTGCGCTTTATGAATAATAATGGAAAAATATTGTTTGTGGTAACCCTTGGTGGGGTAGGCGGGGCTCAAAAGAATGTACTCCGCAGCGCTATAAATTATAAAAACCTTGGCTATACGGCAACAATTGCCGCTGGAGCAAGAGGATACCTTCAAGAAAATGCTGAGGCATTCGGAATTCCGTTTATAAAACTTCGCTTCCTTAAACGTTCAAAAAATCCTCTTACGAACCTTCTTTATTTTGTCGAGGCACTCCTCCTTTTCAAAAAAAACTCATTTAATAGCATCCATATTTACAGCCCAAATGCCTTAGTTGCAGCACTTGCCGCGAGACTTCTTCGCAAAGAATGTCAAATACGATTTACATTTGGGGGGCTTTCAATCCTTGATCCAATGTATGGCATCCACCCGATAACTCGACGGATACTGACAACCATATATAGAATGCTGTTGTTGCTTGTTGATGAGTATATTTTTGAAAACCACTCAAATAAAAGCGTTGCCATCAGGGAAGGTATTGTATCTCACGGAACAGTCGATATTAGCCATTTGATTGTGGAGGAGAAACCACGTTTTTATTCAACTACCAAAGCAAAAAACTTTTTCGCAAACCTTCTCGGAATCGATCTTACGCAGACACATATAATCGGTTCCATAGGACGGTTATCGCTCCAAAAAAATTATTCATTTCTCATCCATGCGCTCGATTATTCCTTTCTCAGAGAAAAGAGGTGTGTTGTACTAATCATAGGTGATGGCCCAGAATTCAAGGCGCTAGTAACGGAGAGCCATACAAAGGGATTCAAAGATATGCTCTTTTTCCCGGGCATAGTGGAAGAGGGATGGCGATATCTGCTTGGTTTCGACCTATTTGTTCTCCCCTCTCTCTATGAAGGTAGGGCAAACGTTCTCATAGAATGTCTTTTCGCGGGAGTTCCTGTTATCGCCTCTAATATCCCAAGTAATGCGGAAACGCTCCAAAATTCTACTGAGCAGCTATTTTCCCTTCAAGATCAAAATGACTTCCGTAACAAGCTCAAAAATCTAATAGAAAATCAAACACTGCGCGAAACGCTAGCCAAAGACAATCTAAAACTCTCCGAAATATACCTTAAAGCAAATACTGATCGCAATACAGCTTCAATAACAGAAAGAAATGTATCAAAGTTTATTTAATGCTATCATATTAATACTGTTCTTCTTTTGGCATATTGTTTACTTAATGATTTTCCGCATCCTTCTTCTGAAACCCAGTTTAATTTTTAAGTCAATGCTTTGTCACCACGGCCGTCTTTCTGATGCATTTCCCAATCCATTTCGCTAATGTCATCGTCGGTGCCCATCCAAGGACATGGCGCGCTAAGCCGTTATCAGCACGAGTTTCAGGATAACTGCCGGGTCGTGGCGGAAGATATATCTTGGGGTGAACAGGATCGATCATGCCAGCAACTTCGCATACTGAGTGGCTGATGCCTGTTCCGATGTTGTACATTCCAGTAGCGGCATTATGATCCATTGCCAGGATAGTGGCAGAGACCGCATCTTGTACATAGGTAAAATCCCTCCGTTCCGAACCATCTCCGATGATGGTAAATGGTTGATTATGCTCGTACTGGTGGAGAAAAATTCCTATAACAGTCGCGTAAGCACCGGCGGATAATTGACGTTCTCCATAAGCATTAAAATACCGCACGATTGCATATCGCAACCCATACAATCGATGAAACAAATCAAGGTAATAATCACACGTTAATTTCTGCAAGGAATAGGGGCTCTGGATATCGGGGAAACTGTCTTCCCGTGTTGGAAATGTTTTTTTTACTCCATATACGCTCGAAGAAGAAGCAAATACGACTTTCGTTGATATCGCACGTGCGTAATCAAAGACTCTTACGGATCCTTGGATATTTACCGAACTGCTTTCTATCGGATCGACAATGCTGGGATAAATTCTTGAAAGCGCGGCTAAATGAAAAATGCCGTCAAACGAACCAATGGCGGAAAAATCATGATAGCGGATATCACCTTCTATAAAAGTGGCGGCTGGATTGATTTGCGACCGCTTCCCAGTAGATAAATTATCAATGATAACAACACTATCCCCTCGCTGAACCAAGCGATCAACTACATTGCTCCCGATAAATCCCGCTCCTCCGGTGACCAGATACCTTTTTGACATAGAGACATTACAAGCATAGTATATTTACTTCGCAATCGTATCACAACAAAAACTGTTTACGCAATATGTGACGCGATGCATATTCACCATAACCAATAACGAGACCTCTCACCTTTGAAAATTTCATAGCAAACACAGACCGTAGAGTCCACCCAACGCTTGCCCATAAAAAACAGATTGTGTTTCTAACGTTCTTCTCAACGTTGTTCTGATAAATCAAGCATCTGTTATAGCCCTCTTTCTTTCCCGTCACATAGTCTGAATCGCGCGCGATTTTCGATTCCGTATGGATAACCCTTGCTGACGGATTGCGTAAAAAATGATAGCCCTGCTTTTTTGCTCGCATAAAAAAATCTACATCCACCAAAGCGGTCCTGCCAGAACTTAGGCTGCGGAATGGAATCTGCCCCAAAACACTCTTTCGATAAAGACATATCCCTCCACATAAATAATAAGCTCTGCATGGCTTATTCAGCGAATTGTCCCAGACCTGAAATCCCCAATCAGTCACATCCCATGCTGACGGAGAGGACAAGAGAAAAAATTTTGCGAAAAAAAACTCAAATAATGGCTGTAGGCGGGCGTTGGGTATGGCGCCACTAACACCGCCAAAATGAGGATCCTCTATCTGTGACCTACAGTCGCTTATGAGAATTGCAATATACGATTTGTCTAAGATTGTATCATCATCAAGAATAAGAACGTAATCAGATTTCGCGTGAGTGGCGCCAATATTCCTCGATTCAGCACATGATGGGATATTTTTTTTAAGATAAGAAAAAATGATATTTGTCCCTTCGCATAATTGGCGGATCGCTGACAGTGCCTCATCGGGTAGCTCCCCATCATCAATGACAATTATTTCTACTGGAAGATATGTTTGCTTTGCAATAGAACGGATACAGTGCAAAAGATCATCTGTCCTATCTTTTGTTGGAATCACTACACTTACGTCCATAACAATAGCCAATGGTGTATGTGGTTAAAACAAACCAGACCAAAGCATCATGGCTCTCCTAACATTTTCCCAGTACGCTGTGCGCAAATTGAGCTGTTCGGCGATTTCTCGATAGCATCCCGCAATAGTGTCACCGGACAAGGTGATGCTGTCGACTACTTTCCATAAATTCTCATTGATTGGCATGCCGCTTTCCTCCTTTTTACTGTTGATGGCTGGATCACTCGCCCGGTCATGCCATACGACCGGATAGCCTGACACAATCCGGTAGCAAAGGTGATCGCATATTTTTTTTGTAAACAATCCTGCCCAAATATCATCAAATCGATCGACTCCATAGGAATTTCCATTGCGATCTTCACCCATCAACAAATGATACCGTGCTATGGTAAGTTCTTTTTTCCATGCGGTATTCATTGAGCAGATTGGAAAATACATTCCCTTTGGAATAAGCTGATCAATAATATATTCCGAGTAGTGTGGTATTTCTTTTCCTTCAAGCTGCGTCTTGCCGTCGAGGTCAGGGATATGTGCCCAAAGGCCGTGACTTAAAATTATTCGATCGGGGTGAACAACATCAAAATCATCTACATACGGCAAACCCCTTGGTCGGATGTCTCGAATTGACGAAATCCATCTCCGTTCTTTCCGGTCTATTTCACACAGGTTCATGAAATGTTGCTGAAAACAATCTACGGGAGACCCATTACTATCGGCAACATAATTACTCAAAGGATAACAATCATCGTCGAGACTGATAACTATATCAGCGCCAAGCTGATGGGCTTTCCAAAATCCGTATGATCTGATTGCGCTCGTCTTTCTTGGTATGATCCATGAATCATGACCAAGATCATGCTCTATATCAGCCCAAGAGTAATGCAGTAATTTCACGTTATTATGATCGCTACTGATGTCAAATTCTTTTTCTCGATGATCCTCAACGATGATCACGCAGTCAATATTTTTCAAAAAAACTGCCCACTCCCGGATAAATCGCCTTACGGAATCTTCCCGGATCGTTGGTACAACCAAATATAATTTTTTTTCTTGCATACTCATTGCAGATACCGCGTTTCGCCGCCCCACGTATTCCTCGCGGCGTCTTTGATAGCTCTTATCATAATGGAAATCGTATGAAATTCACATAAAATGCATCGTTTTATAATTTCCTTCTTGAGCCATCTGTTACGAAACTTCACTCCGTAATACTTTTCAAAAATATGGTAATAATTCCGATAATAACAGTAGGTGTGCAGCGTAGGTGCGACAAAGACTGTTCCAAGTTGAAACGGTAGTGAACGGAGCTCGTCAATCTTGTGGTAAAAATGGGCGCGCATAGCTGTCACAGCTTGATATCCTTGCTGCTGCGCACGCAAGAGATATTCATTCTCTTCACCTCTAATAAAATACTTTGCATCAGGAAACCCGACATCCTCAATCAGTCTTCTGCTCAATAGGATACCATTCATGGGATAGGCGTAACCGAAGATCATATCTCCATTTTTGCTTACCCCTTTCAACGAAAGCATGCACTGTAAGCGCTCCCCAATTTCACCCGTTTCAGAAATGACAAAAGGGCTTAAAAAATAACGACCGTCTCTGTGTTGAAATAGTTCCTCAAGGCACGTGTCGGCAGGCAGTCCATCATCATCCATTGTCCACATATAATCAAAGCCGTCCTCCATTGCAACGCGTATCCCGAAGCTAAATCCCCCCGCAGATCCACTATTGCATCGCATCCGATGGTAGCCGATCTTTGAGTTTTCTAAATACGCATGCGCCCCTAGGTATTCATACGTTCCGTCTGAAGAAGCATTATCAATCACATAAATCTTCTGGACACATCTCGTCTGACGTATAATGGCATCGAGACAGCGAGAAAGTAATTCCTTGCGATTGTGTGTCACAACAACTGCGGCAATGGTCATACAGCCTCTGCGAGTAAAATTCGCTCAAAAAAAAGTTTTTCCGCGTCCAGATTCAAGAATCGAAATTGGTATTGAGGGACCAATTTTTTAAGAAGGGTAGGTATTTCAAAAAAGTCTTCCGGCTTATGATAGATGCTAAGAAGAAGTGTCGGTTTATCCCGAACAATCACTTTTTGTGCTCCACGGAGCGCGGGCAATTCAGAGCCTTCAATATCCATCTTGATAAGACCAATACGAGATAAAGATAATGATTCGGCTATCTCGTCGATACTCCTACACTCAACTCGAACCGTCCCCTCGTCGGCAACATAAGCGCCGCCGGTGCCAAGCAATGAAAGAGAGACTTCCTTTTGGGTATCAGAAACTCCATAATTCATCAGCTCAACATTGTGAAATGCCGAGTTATTCAGTTCAGAGCATTTACGCAACAGCTGAAAGCTGACCGGGTCAGGCTCAAATGCGATGGTTCGAGTTGGCTGAAAGTGTGTGGCAAAAAGCCAGGTTGAATCGCCAAAGAATGCACCGCAATCCAAAATTATAGACCCTCTGATTTTGTCGACATTTTTTATCTCACCAATTCCATACTTTTCCACAAATACATTGTTTTCAACAAAAAAATACGGAAACTGAAAATCGTCCCAAAAATAATTCGATTTCTTTCGCCGAAGATGATCCGAGATCTCAGTTTTATACATTAGCCTTCGTTGCAGCGTTTTCGAATCGAAAATATCCTCTTCTTCCAGATAGTCACACAAACCTGCTAAAAATTTATTGCGTACAAAAGAATCAATCTCCTCGCGGTCGTTTTCATAGAAAAAATCATAGGGTATTTCTGGATTATGTTTCAGGCAATACAAAAGAAATTCGTGGGCGAATCTTTTTTCGAGTGCGTTTACGAAGTAAATTTTTTTATTTCTCATCACTGCGTATAGCCGGAGAAAAGACTTCAATGTCTTCGGCAGTATTTTCCGCAAAGGGAAAAATCTACCCATTCCTTGTATTGCACGGCGATCTGATTGAGGATCCCACTTTTCTAACTTTTTACATCTATCTCCGATAACGGTTTGCAAAAAATCTAAGGATTTCATCTTATTTGTAACACGAAAAAATTAAAAACTAATAACAGCTACACTATGACATTCTCCTTTGTATTTCACAAATGTTCAAGTGATGTTATGTAGTGAGAAAATAATTATTGCAATACTCCTATGTATTGCGTATGATGTGGTTTAATAAGGATTTTTGCGCACAAATAACCCTTGCCGCATCAATCGGACTAGGTATTACGCAATGAAAAGAAATGCATATCTATATTAAATCCGTATTTTCGTATTTTCGTTCGAGAGGTTTTGCAAAAAATCGCTTTGTGCACTTTTTCTGGTCAAGAATATTTCCTTTTTATTTCCAACGTTTCCACCCCAAGATAATCGATCTCTATGGATTCAAATTTCATCTCCCGGATAGAAATACCTACCCATTTTCCATTCTGCTCAATTACGAACAAGAGGAAATTACTTTTATTAAAAATCTTATCAAGAAGGATTGGTACGTAGTAGACATCGGTGCTCATATCGGCATCTATTCTGTTGTAAGCTCCCAGCTAGTCGACAAGCGCGGTCGTGTGTATGCCTTTGAAGCACATCCAGAAAATTTTTCTATACTCCTCAAGAACGTTGAGAAAAATAATGCGTATAACGTAGCATGCGAACACATGGCGGTTGCTAACAGAAATGGCCAAGCGATATTATTTGAATCAGAACGAAGCGGTATGCATCGTTTATGTCGATCCCGATTTTGCACCCCTAAAAAAATTACTGTGCCCTCAATTCGCTTGGATGACTACTTCAAGCAAAACGATAAAAAAATTGATTTTATTAAAATGGATATTGAGGGGGCGGAATTCTTTGCATTACAGGGCATGACATCTATCCTTTCAAAAAACCACTCACTTATACTACAAACAGAGTTTGCTCCCTGTTCGATCATTGAGTATGGCATTACGGCGGAACTCTTCCTGGCAACATTAAAGCATCTCGGATTCAACTTCTATACGATCCAAAACAATGTCTTGCAAAAAAACGCGGTGGGAGAGCTTCTGAAAAAATATCCGCATACCGCAGAGGAGTATACAAACCTCTTCTGCATGCGTAGATAAAAATTCCTGAATATGAAAAAGATGAAAAGGCTGCTTATTATCTCATCTACAAGTCCATTTGCTGTTGGCAGTATTCGCAACATTCTGTATCTGCTCTCACACTACCCTTCTGATCGATATTGTTTCCTTAACAAATCAAAATTAAATCAGCCGCCTCTTGAAGGTATCGAAAAAAAACCAGCATTTCTCCGGCTGCTTCAGAGTCTATTCAGTATCATTCAAATTATACGAATCGGAAGAAAAACCATCAGACAACAAAAATCCGAAATGCTCATCTGCGTTTCTGATCGCGGTATCGCATATCTGGGATCGTATCTACTTTCAAAAATCGCGCGAGTCCCGTATTCATTGCTCGTATTCGATATCTATTCTGTCTTTCTCGCGCGCGGTATTCTTAAGAAAATCATTTGCACAGCTTTTGAAAGCCTTATTCTGAAACCATTCATATTTCAAAATACGACACATATTATCGTGTTGAACGATGAAGTAAAACAATTTCTCGAACAGAAGTATAAGACAGATGTCCCAATTACTATCATCCATACATCGGCGCCACAGAGGGATACAACACATGTGCCCCAAAGGACTGCTCCTCCCTATATCATCACATTCACCGGCTCTCTCTACATCCTCCAGCGCCAAGCACTGATTAACCTCATCGAAGCGATCCGCTGTTTATCAGATCTTGATATCCTCCTTGAAATCTTTACTCCTGACGTGCAGGTAGCTTATGCCCTGCCGCTCCAAGGAATAAAATCGCGCGTAGCTCTTGTGCCGCCTGAAAAAATCGCCGACGTCCAAATGCAAGCTGATATCCTTTTTCTACCCCTTTCATGGAATACAGGATGCGAAGATTTGATTAAAACGACAACACCAGGAAAGATGTCCGAATATCTGATTGCGGGTAGACCGATCCTCGTGCATGCGCCTGCAAATTCTTGCCTTGTGAATTATGCTCGGAAACACGAATTTGCCGAAGTCGCCGATCAAAATGATAGTGGCATGCTGTCACATTCAATCCGAAAACTGCTCATGGACAAACAATATGGAGCAATGCTTGTAGAAAATGCAAAAAAAACTTATTTTTTAGACCACGATATAGAAAAAAATGCTAAGAGCTTCGCTTCTCTATTCTCTTGAAGCGCGCCTCGGTTATAAATCGTTTGGCATCATCTCTAGCATTTCATAAAATGAAGGTATGCGAAGCTGCGTGCTTTCACTATGAATAGAGGAAAGTGTACGGTTTCTTTTTATCGCTGTATTTCCTATAATCTCACAGTCGATATCGAACTTCTTTTGAAATGCTTTAAGCATATCGAACTTTGAAATCGGAGAAGAAAAAATGTGAAGCGTCTGGAGAGGCATAAACATATCTGGACGATCTATAATGTCAGCGCATACGCGCGCAAATTCATGAGTTGTAACTCCATTCCAAATACAATTTTGGTAGCCCTCGATCCGCTTGCCTTCTTGGTGCAAAAACCACTCAAGCAATCCGCGTGATGAGTCAATTTCACGGCCGATAAACGAAGTGCGGATCGTCAATGACTGATGCGGTTCGCCAATGCTTTTTGTAAAACCATAATAATCAACGGGGTGATGGTGCGATACCTCTGTGTACGGGTGGCCTTCCAGTCCGTCAAAAACGCAATCGGTGGAGATATGGATGAATTTCTCGCGTAATATCCCTGAAAATAGATGCGGCAGCACACCATTAACAAATAAAGTAAGTTGCCGATCTGCTTGTGCGAGTGGCGGGGTTATACCTATTGCGTTTATCACATAATCGGATTCGGCGAGTGTCTGAAAAAGATCTTTGAACTGCAGGTGAAAGTCCTCTGAGCGATAATACAACTCCATGAAATCCCTTGCGTTAAATACGATAACGGAATCCTTCGCGAGATTTGGAAATCTCTTTATAAGTGCCTCCGTATGCGCGGAATCGCGTACCGTTGGTATAATATAAAATCTGTCCGACAGCCCGGCGACTAACGCATGGCCTACCATTCCTGTCCCGCCAAGAATAACAACCTTCCTCATATACAAAGCTTCATCTCAATTCGCGTGTATGAATATAGTTAAAGAGATGCCGCACGATTTTTTCTGCAACATCAGTACGGGAATATGCGTCAGGGCATTGAAAAACTGATCGCTGTTCACGCGACAGAGCAATCGAGTGAATGATGCTTTTGCCCTGAAATCCTGCTAACAAACCCCAGCCGGCATCAAAAGCCTCCGCGCGTTCACTTTCCCTGCGAAGCTGCACCGCAGGAAACTCTAGAAAAGCTGCTTCTTCAAAAAGAGTCCCGCTATCCGATAACACACAAAAAGCGTTTTTCTGCAGTTTGCTATACTCAAAAAAACCAAAGGGTTCACAGATACGGAATGAATCACCTAAAGGAGTATCAAATTTGGCAAGCGCATCTGCTGTTCGTGGGTGAAGGCTTATGAGGATAGGAATCCGATACTGCTCTGCAACCACTGAAAGCCCTGCAAACAATTCCGAGATAGTATTCTTGTCATCGACTGTCTCTGCTCGATGAATGCTCGCCAAAATATATTCGTCTTTTGTAAGACCTAATTTTTCGAGAACAGGCGACGCGTCAATGTCACTGCGGTAAAAAGAAAGAACCTCTGCCATGGGAGATCCTGTCACAAAGATTGACCGAGGATGGATCCCTTCGCGCAGGAGATTATGTCGCGCGTTTTCGCTATATACCAGATTAACATCACTGATATGATCAATGATCCGTCGGTTAATTTCTTCGGGCACGCGTTCAGAAAAGCACCGATTTCCAGCTTCTATATGAAGAAGAGGGATATGGAGGCGCTTTGCCACAATGCCACTTAACGCACTGTTGGTGTCTCCCAGAACAAAAACTGCATCATAGCCATCACGTATCAAAATTTCTTCGATTTTAGAAAAAAGGGATCCGATCTGCGCACCAAATGAATTGGTATGCACGAATAAATCATAATCAGGCTTACGAATCCGCAACTCACTGAAAAAATTGGTGCTGATGCTTGGCTCAAAGTTTTGTCCTGTATAGATGAGTTTCTGGTCTGCGTGCTGATCAAGTGCAACGATAATGCGGGATAGTTTAATAATCTCTGGACGCGTGCCAAAAATCGTCGCTACTCTTATTTTCCCAAGATCGCTCATAGCTGCAGATTACGTATTTCATCTACTGAAATTCAGGAACAATCCAATACTAATCGCTCTCATCTGTCATTATAATAACCTCGTTTCAAAAGAAAGCCAATCCGTCCGACCATAATTAAAATGATGCCGCCAGCGAAAGCCAGCGGCCGAGAGGTGTTCACGATGTCCGTTAGAATTGCGAACCGGTAGCGACCGGTTCGTTCATAGGGGGAGGCGGCGTGAACGCCACTACCGGGGTGGGGTCTAGAGGTGCCAGCGTCGGAGTAGGAGTCGGGGTCGGCCGCGGGGTCGGGGTGGGGATGGGGTTGGTCTGGATCTGTCCCGCCGGAGGCGGGATGGTCGCCGAAACCGATGGCGACGCCAGCGCCCTCCTCGCCACCTCCGTTATCGTGGCTTCATCGCACGCCACCATTGCGATCGAAGCGGCCGCGGCCAGAAGAAAAAATTTGCCTTTCATCGTTCAATCCCTCCAACATCGCAGCGCGAGGCTGCCGAGCTTTCCGCCAATCCAATATCGTGAACAAACTATACCAAACACCAAAAAGAACAAGAATATTAGAGCATTATTCGCTGCTCGTGACAGCTCTTTATTATTCCTCCTTTATTTCTCTAATGGCACGCACTATATTTTCTTTACACGGTATTGTCAAGTATTCTTGTGTGCGATAAATCTACGTGTGTGGTATTGTTAGCGCAAAAAATGGATGCTACTATTCCATTTATTTATCGGCAAAAACTTCGTATGGATGAAAGTAGTTATCGAAATATAATAACAAAAATCTTGGTGATTCACGCGTACGATCAATGAGGGATATCGCATATATGGCGGGAAGAATTATCGGGGTATTGTTCAGCTTTGCACTGATAGGAGGAATGATAACGGCTGTATATTATGCGGGCGTATCACGACCGTTGCTAGCCGTGCTATCTGGGATTGTTTCTGCATCGGCAATATATGCCGTTGGAAAGGTTGTGAAAAAATATTTTATGAGATGATATGCGGCAGGAACTTTTGCGAGGAATCAACGATGGAATGGATTCATTTTGGCACCGCAGCAGCTACCTTCTATCCATAGTGCTACTATCAATTCTTTATTTTGCAGGAGTGGGGCTCATATCTGCTACCGTAAAAATAACCCGCAGTCTCAAATGGAATACTGCCATCAGGACATTGGATAAAAATGGTGAATCATATTGGGTGCGTTTTACTACTACTCCTCTAGAAAAAAGCAGCGAACACTATGGGCGGCGATGACATATGTACATACTAGGAATAAGTGCGTTTTTTCATGATTCATCAGCATCGCTGCTGAAAGATGGCGTTGTTGTTGCCGCCGCTGAAGAGGAACGTTTCTCGAGAAAGAAACACGATTCTTCCTTCCCTTACCAAGCTATCCGCTATTGCCTCCAAAGCCAAGGAATTACGATGGCAGACATCGATTGTCTAGCATATTACGAAAAATCATTGCTAAAATTCGGGCGTCTTCTTTGGCAGTTTATTGATACTTTTCCAAAGGGATGGCTCTTTTTTGTTTCTTCTTTGTTTTCGTGGCTCTCGAGAAATTTATTTCTAATCACAATCATACGAAAAAAACTCTTATATCGGGGCGAGATACTCTTCTTGCCTCATCATCTTTCGCATGCAGCAAGTGCATTCTTTCCGAGCCCCTTTTCTAACGCTGCCATTGTCACCATAGATGGGGTCGGCGAGTGGACCACTACAGCGTATGGCGTCGGACACGGAATAGATATCTCACTTCTTAACGAAATTCGCTTCCCTCATTCATTGGGTATGCTGTATTCGACGATAACGGCTTATCTTGGATTCAGCGTTAATAATTCCGAATACAAAGTCATGGGATTAAGCGCTTACGGGGACAAAAACAAAGATACAAATAGCTATTATGGGCGCCTCAAACGGACGATTACAGTAAAAGATGATGGAAGCTTTGCGCTCGATATGAGTTATTTTTCGTATTGCTATAGAAAACAATTGCCATCACAAAAATTATGTGTCCTTCTCGACGGACCTGTTCGCAGAAGAGATGAACCTATCACGAAACGCCACAAAGATATAGCTGCAGCGCTTCAGTTGGTTACGGAAGATGCTGTTTTTGCAATACTCAATTTCGTTCAAAGGCAAACAGGAGAAACAAATCTCGTATTCGGGGGTGGCGTGGCGCTCAATAGCGTAATAAATGGAAAAATATTAACGAGAACGTCTTTCAAAAATTTTTGGATTCAACCAAACGCCTCCGATGGCGGATCGAGTCTCGGAGCAGCACTATTCGCATATTATGCGCGAACAAAAAATAAAAAAAGACGTCTTATGCCAGCGCTGTATCTAGGGCCAGCATACTCACAAACGGAAATTGAACGTTTTTTGCAAGAACACAATATTATTTATAGAAATTTCATTTCACGGGAGTATCTCCTCGACACTGTTACAGACCTATTGCGTCAAAATTATATCATCGGGTGGTTTCAAGAAGGGATGGAGTGGGGGCCAAGGGCTCTTGGAGGAAGAAGCATCCTGGCAAATCCGTGCAGTCCTGCCATGCAAGATATATTGAATAAAAAAGTGAAACACCGAGAAGAGTTTCGCCCGTTCGCGCCCGTTATTTGCGTAGAAGACGTTCCAACCTATTTCATCTGCGATAACCCGCTTCCGGAGGCTGTAAAGTATATGTTGCTTGTATATCCAATCAAGGAGGAACGGCACTCGCTCATTCCTGGTGTCGTACATATTGATGGCAGTGGGCGTTTGCAGGCTGTCTATAGAGAAGATAACAAGCTATTTTATGATTTGATAAAAACATTTGGCAAAAAATCAGGGGTTCCAATTTTAATCAACACATCATTCAATGTCCGTGGAGAACCAATAGTGTGTACGCCAAAAGATGCGTATAACTGTATGATGCATACGCTAATAGACTACCTCGTTATTGGCAATAGTATTATTCGGAGGAACGACAATCTTAAGAAAGGCAATCAGACCAATATTTTTCTATCCACGAGTCAAATTTAGAGTTCGAGGCGAGAAATTCAATTCATACCTTAGGGGTATTGCAACCTTTGACCGATTCGGCATTTTAGGATAGGATACGAAAACATAAAGAAATTGAAACGTAAATGAACGTCACAGAACTTGCACGAAAGCTGAAAATCACCACCTTGCAGCTTTACGACCATCTTCCAAAGATGGGTTTTGACATTGGCCGTCGCGCTATCAAAATCGACAACGCTGTTGCAATGAAAGTACTCAAACAGTGGAGCACGTACCAAGCAACGCTAAAAAAACAACTGGAGGAAGAACAAAAGTCCGTGGAATCAGAAGAAGTCGGCCAGCCGCAAGAAAAACAAGTAATCCGCCTGCCACTCGTCATCACGGTGCGGGAATTTGCTGAAAAAACAAACCTGCCAGTCACAAAAGTAGTCCAGACGTTGATGAATAATGGCATCCTGGCTGCCATGAACGAAAAAATCGATTATGAAACCGCAGCAATCCTCGCCGAAGATCTCGGATTTAAAGTAGAGAAAGAAAGCGCGGATACCGATACCTCTGCCATCTTTGCCCAAGATATGATCGAACAAACAATCAAGGAGGAGGATCCAAAAAAACTTCTCTCTCGGCCGCCCATCGTTGTAGTCATGGGCCATGTCGACCACGGAAAGACGAGCTTACTGGATGCCATCAGAAAAACAAATGTCATTGCCGGGGAAGCGGGAGGCATCACGCAACACATCGGAGCGTATCAAGCAAAAAAAACGTTGCAAAAAACTGGCGAGGAGCGTGTTCTTACTTTTATCGATACGCCCGGCCATGAGGCATTTACCACCATGCGCTCGCGCGGAGCAAAGGTCGCTGATATCGCCATTCTCGTCGTAGCGGCTGATGACGGCATGCGGCCACAGACCGAAGAAGCGGTAAAAATCATCAAGGCGGCTGGCCTTCCCTTAATCGTGGCAATCAACAAAATCGATAAGCCGGGAGCTAACATCGAAAAAGTAAAACGTGAGCTCTCTGATGTCGGTTTGATCCCTGAAGACTGGGGGGGGTCGACAACATGCGTGCCGATATCCGCAAAGGTTGGCACTGGAGTTGATGATTTACTGGAAATGACAGCGCTGCTTGCTGACATCCATAAAGACAAAATCGTTGCGAATCCGGAAGGCAAAACGCTGGCAACAGTAATCGAATCTCACGTAGACAAAAATGAAGGTGTTGTCGCCACTCTTCTTGTGCAAAACGGAACCCTCTATCTGAATGACTTTCTTATTATCGATAATCTTCTCTATGGCAAAGCGCGCTCACTCCGCGACTACAAAGGGAGTTCTATCACACGGGTAGCGCCGAGCCAACCGGTAAAAATTATCGGCTTGAAAGCGGCGCCGCTCGTCGGGTCAGTCGCGCTTGCCACAAAAATTGCGCCGCGCGATATCGAGGTCGCCACAAAACAAGCGGAGACGCGCCATGCCGTTGTCACACCAAAGCAGGGCGAGAAGAAAGAAGGTGTTGCGTCTGTCAACCTCATTCTCAAAACAGATACACAAGGCTCCCTTGAAGCGATCGCCACAGCACTGCTCGCATTGCATCACCCCGAAGTGCGCCTTTCTATTGTCAGTAAAGAACTCGGCACGATTACAACTGCTGATGTTCTCACTGCCGAAGCGACCGGCGGATTTATCGCCGGCTTCCATGTGCCTATCTCAACAAGCGCGGCAGAAATCGCGGCAGAAAAAAACGTGACGATCAAAACCTATAAAATCATTTATGAATTGCTTGACGACGTGAAAGAGATGATGGAGACATTGATCAAACCGGAAACGCGGCGCACAAGCGTAGGAAGAGCAAAAATCCTCGCCATCTTTCGTACGGAAGCAAAATCCATGATTGTGGGTGCCGTGGTGCTTGACGGATCAGTAAAACAAAAAACGCGCGCGCGGATCCTGCGCGGCGAGAAAGATTTAGGCGAAGGCCTGGTTGCAAAAGTGCGGTCCGGAAAGACAGAGGTGTCAAGCGCGCAATCCGGACAGGAGTGCGGAATCGCTTTTGAAAGCAAACATGCGCTCGAGGTGGGCGACATCATCGAGCTTTATGAGGAAGAAACCGTAAAACGGGGATTGGCAGAGTAAGAGGGTTTGAATCCGTATTCCTATGGCGGCAAACCGCTTAGATAAAATAAACACGGTCATCGCACAAGAGCTTGGCAAAATCATTGCCCGCGAGGTGGAGTTTGAACAAGGAACGCTTGCAACGATTACGCGCGTCGAGACAACAAGCGACTTGAAACATGCCGATGTTTTTATTACGATATACCCTGACACAAGGCGTGGGACTGCGTTTACGATCCTCAAAACCCGTGCGCCGTACCTCCAGTATCTCCTGAACGAAGCGATTCCCGTGCAGCATGTCCCCCATCTTTCTTTCAAGATCGAGGAAGCAAAAAAACACGAACCAGGCCCCGAAGAAGAAGTGGAAGCGCTCCTCGCCCAGATCAAAAAAGAAAAATCATGACACACTAACCCCTAAACCCTATCCCCTACCTATTATGCAAAATTACCAACTGATTCCAACAGTGATTGAAAAGTCGCACTACGGTGAACGCGCCTATGATATCTATTCCCGCCTCCTGAAAGACCGGATTATTTTTCTTGGAGATCCGATCGATGACAATGTGGCAAACACGGTCATCGCGCAGCTTCTTTTTCTGGAAAGCGAAGATAAGGAAAAAGATATCAAGCTCTATATCAACTCTCCGGGCGGGTCTGTGACGGCCGGTTTGGCGATCTATGACACTATGAATTATATCAAGCCTGATGTTGCCACGATTTGCATTGGTCTTGCTGCCTCCATGGGCGCGGTACTCCTCTCTTCCGGGCAAAAAGGCAAACGATTCGCCCTACCGAACGCAGAAGTCATGATCCATCAAGTCATGGGTGGCGCGGAAGGCCAAGCAACCGATATCAAAATCCGCGCAGAGCATATCCTCAAAATGAAAACGCGGCTCAACGATCTTTTGGCAAAAAACACCGGCCAGCCGGCAGAAAAAATAGAAAAAGATGCTGACCGCGACTTCTTCATGAGCGCGGAAGAAGCAAAAAAATACGGCTTGGTAGATAAAATTATTGAGTAGCCCAAAATCCCAAAATGTGCCATACTAGTAATGGCTCTTTGATATTTTGGTGGTGGCTCCGAGATAATCGGAGCTTTTTTGTGAGGTGATTTTCCATGAGGTATGAGGAGGAACGGCGATCCGTTCCGGAGATTCGTCCTCTTGAACGCACCCTCAACCTGCAACTGCCTGTCTCACACCGGATCATATCGTCCACAGAACCGCTTGGGACTGACTACGATGCTGTCGAGCAATGCCACGTGCTCAAAATCCCCGCGTTTATGCTCGACAACCCACGCGACCATCTTGGCGACATTTCCCAGATGCTCTGCTTTTTCAAACTCTTTGAGGAAGTGGATCCTAATTTTGCCTACCCCTACATCCCGCAGATTCATCAGCAAGCGGAAGGAAATGTCAAAAAGGTACTCGACGAACGGAAAGGGAAATTCCTGCACGCCTGGCAGCTGCTTGCAACGATCTGGTCGTCGGATGTCCAAATCAAGCACTGGCGGCAGTATTTTCTCGAACAGCAGGAAGACTGCGTGCGCTTTCTCGACGCGATCGCCGAGAGAGGAGACGAAGGGATGCAAAAGTCGAACGCAGTTGTCTTCGCGCTGATCCGCTATCTCGTGCGCCAAGACCGCTACGAATTGCCAACGAACAAGGGCGTAGTTCTGCGCGCCAACTACCCTGCCCCCATCAATGGCGCAATCGATCAGATCGTTGCGAGCTGTAAGGGCATCCCACGTATCTCCCCAAAACCGACAGTGGCGCGGCTTACCCTTGAGCGATGGGCGCTCGAGCTGTGCCATGCCTTCGGCTTCAATGTGGTCCCCCATCTCCGCTTTGAAAACGGGATCTATGTCTGGGTGTTGCTTGATAAGAAATCTCTCCAGTACGGCGCACCCCCCGGCAGCCAAGGGACGTGGTAGGAAAGATACATGGAAACACACGCATCACATTTACTCGCCTTAGCGCAGCGAGCTCCGACCCCGACGCAGGAGCAGAACACATCTCTGCAATAGCCGGGGTCCTTATATTTATAAGAAAATTGCCGCAACGCCTTGCAAGTATTTTCGGTCTATGATATGCTTTTGCCATATTTAACAATTAACCTTTGCGAAGGTAGATTAGCTTACGAGTACCTGATTCCTCCCATGACTTCTTACTTGCACTCTTTTTTCTGCTCACGAGATTACGTCTCACCCATACGAACATACGCGCTGGTGTGCGAATCACGTATTGTGTAAGACCATAACCCGCTCTGATGCGGGATTTTTGAGTATCGAGAAGCGCGTCACAGGAATCGCGACTGGCTGTATCTGAAATCTACCTTTCCAAAGGATGGAAAGATTTTTTATGTTGACTGCCATCATGATCGGCGCGACCGGCTTTGCTGCATTGGGGATTGGGATCCTTGTCGGATACCTCGTCCGCCAGCAGCTCGGCGTCCGCGACGTGCATTCCGCAGAGAGCAAAGCGGAAAAATTGATCGCCGAAGCGAAAGCAAAAGAAGGTGACCTTCTGCTCAAAGCAAAGGAGAAGGCATTGCAAGTCATTGACGATGCAAAGAAGGAGGGAGACGCCCGCCATAAAGAGATTGCGCAGATGCAGGAACGCGTCGCCCGCCGCGAATCTCTTTTTGACCAAAAACTGCTGGAACTCCAGGAAAAACAGCAAAAGCTGCAAGATAAGACGGTACAGATCGACCAGGTGAAAAACGAAATTCAGACGATCAAAGCCGAACAGCTGCAAAAACTTGAAAAGGTTGCCGCGCTTGACCGGGAAGCGGCAAAACAGATTTTATTAGACCATGTTGAACGGGAAGCAAGGGAAGCGATCCTTTCGCGGGCCAAAAAAGTGGAACAAGAAGGTGTGGATGAAATCTACACAAAAGCACGATCCATTGTTGCTGATGCGATGCAGCGGTGCGCCATGTCGGTGATATCAGAAAACACAACAACAGCCGTTCCATTACCGTCGGATGACATGAAGGGACGCATCATCGGTAAAGAGGGACGCAATATCCGTACGATTGAAAGTTTGACCGGCGTTGAGATTTTGATCGACGATACGCCGGGTGTCATCACGCTTTCGAGCTTTTCGCTTATCAGGCGTCAAATCGCAAAAATCGCGATCGAAAAACTCATCAAAGATGGCCGCATCCATCCGGGACGCGTCGAAGAATATGTGGAACAAGCCAAGCAAGAGCTTGCCGCTGATATCAAAAAGACAGGTGAAGATACGGTATTCGCTTTCGGTATAACAGGTCTCGATCCGCGCCTGATCCAAATCTTGGGCCGACTCAAATACCGCACAAGCTACGGGCAAAACGCGCTCACCCACTCAACGGAAGTCGGGTATTTGTCGCAATTTCTCGCTGAAGAGCTTGGTGCAAACGTGAGCGTATGCAAAAAAGGCGGTCTTCTCCATGACATCGGAAAGGCGGTAGATCACGAAGTTCAAGGAAGCCATCCACAAATTGGGTATGAAATCATGAAAAAATTCAACCTGCCGGAAGAAGTTGCCTATATGAGCATCGCGCACCATGAGGACTCACCAAAAACACTGGAGGGCGTGATCGTAAAAGTGGCAGACGCGATTTCAGCAAGCCGGCCGGGAGCACGACGCGATACGGCAGAAAAATACTTGCAGCGGATTACTGATCTAGAAAGCCTTGCAACAAGCTATGAGGGGGTTGACCGCGCGTATGCGATCCAAGGAGGCCGCGAAATCCGCGTGTTCGTCATGCCGGATGCCATAGATGATCTTTCGGCGTATAAACTCGCACGGTCGCTGGCGCAAAGCATTGAAGAACAGCTTCAATATCCGGGTGAGCTGAAAGTCACTCTCATTCGCGAAAAACGCATCATTGAATACGCACGATAATCCCACTATCAGAATGAAAATCCTATTCATCGGCGATGTCGTCGGAAAACTCGGCAGAAGAGCGGTTGCAGCGCTTCTTCCTGCGATCAGAGAAGAACATGAACCCGACCTGACGATTGCAAACGCAGAAAATCTCGCGCACGGCAAAGGCGTCACGAGCCAGACGCTCAAAGAATTGCTTGATGCCGGCGTTGATTTTTGCACTTCCGGAAATCATATCTGGGCAAAACCGGAGGGCCATTCAATCGTGGCGCAAAAAGATTCGCTCGTTCTCCGTCCGGCAAATTTCCCAGATGGCACACCCGGCACCGGCGCGCGATTGTTTACAGTAGGTGCGAAATCCGTACTTGTAGTGAACCTTATGGGGCGCGTATTCATGAAAGAGCACCTCTCCTGCCCCTTCCGAGCCCTTGATATGATTCTTGCCGAATACACATCAAAAAAACCAAGCGCCATTATCGTCGACTTCCATGCCGAAGTGACATCAGAAAAAAATACCTTTGGCCTCTACGCTGACGGCCGCGTCTCGGCAGTGCTTGGCACTCATACCCATGTGCCAACAGCAGATGAACGCATACTGCCAAACGGAACGGCATATATCAGCGATGTTGGTATGGTTGGATTGAAATATTCAAGCATTGGTGTGGAATATCAAGGCATTTTGCAGACGTTTTTAACGCAAATGCCAGGCAAATTCGAAGTGCCTGATGCCGGTCTCGCGGTATTCAATGCTGTACTTCTTGATATTGATCCAAAGACGGCGAAAGCGCGATCCATTGTGCGAATTCAACAAGATGTTGAAATATAACGGCTTTTTCCTGTATAATAAGGTAGCTGTGCATAACAGTTTGGAGGAATACTAATCCCATAAAGAAAGGGGGTGGAAGTATGGCAAAATATAAAAAATCCGACCTCGTCGAACACTTGGCGAGCAAATTGGAACTTTCAAAGAAACAGGCAGAAGACGTGGTTGAGTCAGTTTTGGATTACATCACGAGTTTATTGAAAAAAGGCGATGAATTAACGCTTACTGGCTTCGGGACGTTCTTGGTCAAGCAGCGAAAAGGACGCGTTGGCATTAACCCGAAAAACCCATCAGAAAAGATACAGATTCCGGCAAGCATCGTGCCGCGCTTCAAGGCAGGAAAAGGGCTCAAGGATGCGGTAAAATAGATACAATACAACACCTGGCAAAAAATCCTCCCGAAACGGGGGATTTTTTGTTTTATTGTACAAAAGCTTTGAATTACGAAACTGCCTTTAGTGCTCTTCACATGTCATCCCCGCGTAGGCGGGGATCCAAATTGAGTTTATGATATGAAGAGAAATATCTTGAGTTTGGATTCCCGCCTACGCGGGAATGACAGTTTCGTAATTCAGAGACAAAAGGTCTATTCCATTGACATTCCCCTATCCGCCGTTCTAAGGTAATCCCGACAGTTTAGTCTTTTATATGATCGTACTCAAATTCGGGGGAACATCCATGGGATCTGCCGAAGGGCAGAAGAATTGCATTGAAATCGTTGCTGAACGCACGCGCGGCAAAGAGCCTGTTGCTGTTGTTGTATCTGCCTTTTCAGGAGTCACCGACACCTTGCAAAAGCTTGCCAGAAAAGCTGCTGTTCGCGATGAAAGCTACCAGGAGTGCATCGAAGAGATCCGCGCACGCCATCTAAAAGCAATCCGTTCCTTTGTCCCGCTGGAACGGCAACCTGCAAGCTGCGCTTCCATGCAGGCTCTTTTCAATGACATGGATAAAACAGCAAAAAGCATTGCACAGCTTCACATGGCTGATGCGGCAAGCCTTGATGCCATGATGGCGTATGGAGAACTCCTCTCTTCGCAATTCCTCGCAGACGCCCTCGCAGGCCGAGGAGTGAAGGCTAACGCTCTTGATACTCGGACATGCATCATTACTGATGATGTGTTTGGATCGGCCCATATTAAAAAAGAAGAAAGCTATGCAGCCATACGAGAACGGATCACTGCCATCAACGGCGTTGCGATAGTTACGGGATTCATTGCTGCGAGCGCAGATGGTAGGACAACCACGCTGGGACGCGGCGGCTCGGATTACACAGCTGCGCTTTTAGGGGCAGCGCTTGATGCGTCCGCGATCGAAATCTGGACCGATGTCGATGGAGTCTTAACTGCTGACCCACGGATAGTACGTGATGCTATTCTTGTCCCCACACTCACCTATCGCGAGGCGCTCGAACTTTCTCATTTCGGAGCAAAGGTGATCTACCCGCCTACCATGATGCCTGCCCTGAAAAAACAAATACCGGTCAAAATCAAAAATACCTTTCGTCCAAACGTGGCCAGCACATGCATCCAATCTTCTCCTGACACAAAAAACGGACTCATCAAAGGAATCTCGTCGCTTTCTGATATCACGCTCATCCGCGTGGAAGGGCCGAGCATGATCGGCCACACAGGCTGCGCCGAACGTGTCTTTCGAACACTTGCGCATGAGAAGATCAATATCATCTTAATCACGCAAGCATCATCAGAGTATTCGATCTGCATCGGTATCCGCAGCACTGATGCGCAAAAAGCACGCCGCGCCCTGGAAACTGAATTCGCCCTGGAAATACAAGGAGGGCTCATTCACCCTGTCGCAGTCGAATCCGATAAAGCAATCGTGACGATCGTTGGCGAACGCATGAAAAAAATCCCCGGCACTGCCGGCCGTCTTTTCAGCAGCCTCGGCGCAAACGGCATCAATACCATCGCAATAGCGCAAGGATCGTCTGAATTCAGCATCTCTGTTGTTGTTGAATCTCAAGACGAGACGCGCACGGTTTCTGCGATCCATGATGCATTTTTTCGCACACCGGCAACGCCAGCCATCAATGTGTTCCTTCTCGGCACCGGACTCATCGGATCCAAACTTCTCGAAATCATTCACGAACAACAGATGAAAGGATCAAGCCCGCCCGTTCGTGTTTGTGGTATCGCAAACAGCAAGTATGCTGCAATAGCACAGAGCGGCATTGACCTTTCCGCGTGGCAAACCATGC
>Ga0172368_10000678_pt1 | contig 48484 bp, 39 predicted proteins | sample Lak11m_FD_114540 | JGI IMG/M metagenome (GOLD analysis project Ga0172368, IMG submission 114540) | Freshwater microbial communities from Kabuno Bay, South-Kivu, Congo - kab_022012_11m | ecosystem: Environmental > Aquatic > Freshwater > Lake | place: Democratic Republic of the Congo: South-Kivu... | reverse complement strand
CGATGTGCTGATCCATGCCATCTGTGACGCGCTCCTCGGAGCCGCAGCCCTCGGTGATATCGGAACCCATTTCCCTGATACCTCAGATGCATTCAAAGGGATTGACAGCAAGGAACTTCTGAAGAAGACCTGCGCCATGCTGCTCGAAAACGATTATTCCATCAGCAATATTGACACCACTGTCGTCCTTCAGACACCCAAAATAGGGCCCTTCATCCCCGAAATACTCCGGGTCCTCTCCGGCGTTATGGGGATCCCCAAAGGCCGTATCTCTGTCAAAGCAAAAACCAGCGAAACCCTTGGCTTCATTGGAAGAGAGGAAGGCGTGTCGGCCTATGCGGTTGCACTGTTGCTGGATGCTGGATCCTAGATCCTGGATCCTGGATCCTGGATCCTATATCCCATATCCCGTATCCCGTATCTCATATCTTTTTTCACTACAATTTTGTTATCTGATAATAAACTTCTACCTTTGCACTCCCTTTTAAAAACCAATACATTCATTAACAACTAACAACACAATGTCAAACCAGTACGAAACCGTTTTCATTATGACTCCCGTTTTGTCTGATGAACAGATGAAGGAAACGGTAGAAAAGTATCAGAAGTTTCTGAAAGACAAGGGTGCTGAAATTGTCTTTGAGAACAACTGGGGATTGCGAAAACTCGCATATCCGATCCAAAAAAAGAGCACAGGATTTTACCATCTGATTGAGTTCAAAGCTGATCCATCCATTATCCGTGAATGGGAAGTAACGTTCAAACGCGACGAACGGATCTTACGATTTCTTACCGTAGTACTCGACAAGCATTCAATTGCTTACAACGAAAAGAAACGGGCCAGAGCAAAAGCCGAAGCCGAACAACCTGTAACGGAGTAATCATTTAAAGCAACAAAAGATGAGCGCACAACAATCAGGCGAAATCAGGTACCTGACCCCGATAACGGTCGATACCAAAAAGAAGAAATATTGCCGTTTCAAGAAGAGCGGTATCAAATATATTGATTACAAGGACGAGGAGTTCTTGCTGAAGTTTATCAACGAACAGGGAAAGATCCTGCCACGTCGTATCACAGGAACCTCAACCAAGTACCAGAGAAAAGTGGCCCAGGCTGTGAAAAGAGCCCGTCACCTGGCGTTATTGCCCTATGTGGCTGACTTGTTAAAATAAGGAGGAGAAGATATGGAAGTAATTTTAAAACAGGACGTGCCCAACCTGGGATATGCCAACGAACTGGTGAATGTTAAACCCGGTTATGCCAGAAACTTTCTGATCCCGCAGGGGATGGCTATTCTTGCTACGATGACCAACAAGAAGATCCTTGCGGAAAACAAGAAACAACAGACGCATAAAGCCGAAAAAATCCAGAACGAAGCTGCAGACCTGGCTAAAAAACTGGAGAATATCGTTGTAAAGATAGGGGCGAAAGCTGCCGAATCAGGCAAGATCTTCGGATCAGTCAACGCGATCCAGATAGCACACGCTCTCAAGGAGCAGTTCAATTTTGACATCGACCGTAAAAAAATCCACCTGGATAAGGATCACGTCAAGGAACTTGGCGCCTACAAAGCAAAAATCAACCTGCACAAAGAGGTTGTCATCGAGATCAGCTTCGAGGTTTTTGCCGAATAAAAGGTTTCATTTTTTTTGTATTTTTACCTTTTAACCCTTGGTGCTTTGGTACCTTGATGCCTTGGTGCCTTGGTGAAAAGCGAAATGATTTCGAAAGCGCAGATAAAATTTATCCACTCCCTGAAGCAGAAGAAGTACAGGGAGATTCACCAGTGTTTTATTGCCGAAGGATCGAAACTGGTCCGGGAGATGGCTGCGAGCCGATTCCCTGTCAGGCAGATCTTCGCCAGCCGCGAATGGATCCGCGAAAATGCCTTTTCAGGGAAAATAGCCGCTGAGGAGATCACCTCCCGGGAAATGGAAAGGATAACTGGTCTCTCCACCCCAAGCCCCGCACTGGCCATTGTTGAGATACCCGAAACTCTCCCGGGAACCGAAGCCTGGAAAGAAGATATCGTCATAGTTCTGGATGGAATACAGGATCCGGGGAACCTGGGAACGATCATCAGGATTGCCGACTGGTTCGGGATCAGGCAACTGATCTGCTCTGTTGGGTGCGTCGACCTCTATAACCCGAAAGTGGTGCAGTCAACCATGGGATCCATCACCCGTGTGAACATTGACTACCTTGACCTTCCCGCATTCCTGGCACCGCTCAACGGAAAAATGCCTGTTTTCGGGATGAAGCTTGACGGCGATGATCTTTACAGGACAAATACCACCACGAACGGATTGATCGTTATTGGAAGCGAAGCCCATGGTATCTCGGACCAGGTTTCAGCGTTCATCACACAAAAGATCTCTATTCCTTTTTTTCCGGCTGACCGTGAAACCCATGCCGAATCACTGAACGCAGCCGTGGCAGCGGGGATCGTGTGCGCTGAATTCCGTAGGACGCTAGAGAGTGTGAGAGGACGAAGGGATGAGGGTAAGAGCGTATGAGGGTATGAGTGTATGAGAGTGTGATAGTATGGCACATTTCACATTTTGCATTTCACATTTTGCATTTCACATTCTACATTTCACATTTTGCATATCACGACATCAAAAACCCTAAACCCTAAACTTCTAACATGCACAAAAAGAGTTTGCTTCTTTTCTCCCTGTTACTCGTAGGTGTGAAGCTTTTCGCCTGGGATTTCCCCAACGACAACCGCGTTTACGATCCGAAGATCAATACGGTACTGCTCCACAAAGAGGGATTCGAAATGGCGATGCCGATTATGACCCTGAATTACGGGGACGGACTGAAACTGTCGTTTGACGATCTGAATGTATCCCTAAGGACCTACCGCTTTACGATCCGCCATTGCTCGGCCGACTGGGAAACCACTGATGGTTTGCTGGTTTCCGACTACATTGACGGGATGCAGGATGATATCATCGAGAAATTCGAGTACTCGTATAACACAACAGTTGAATATATCCATTATTCGGCATCATTTCCATCATCAAACATCAAACCAAGGATCTCAGGGAACTACCTGCTGATCGTTTTCACAGACAACCCGGAGTCTCCTGTCTTCACCCGCCGGTTTATGGTGGTGGAACCAAACTCTCTAGCCGTTGCTGCACGTGTCGTAAGGTCGGAAGCACCATTGGAAAGTTATACAGGCCAGCAGATCGATTTCACCTTGAGCATACCTGGCTTCGTTTTGTCAAACCCCACACAGGAAATAAAAATCGTGATCATGCAGAACGAACGCTGGGACAATGCCATCAGGTATCCCAAACCACGGTTTATCAGGGGTTCAGAACTCGATTTTACCATGGATCCTTCCCTCACCTTCCCCGGGGGTAACGAATTTCGCTCCCTGGATATCAAAAGCCTCAGGTACCAGACCGACAACATCAGGCTGATTGACTGGGACCGGGAATACCATGTTTACCTTCTTGATGATATGAGCCGGGCAAAAAAGCCCTATGTCCTCTACCAGGATATCAACGGCAGGAAGCTGATCGAGAATGACGAGCATGCCGAAAACAGCGCTGTTGAAGCTGATTATGCCTGGGTCCATTTTTCCATTCCTTCCGGTAGCCTGATCCCGGGAGGGAAATTCTACGTGATGGGCGCCCTGGCCGATTACCGCATGGCGCCTCCCAATGAGATGGTATACGATCCTAAAACAAGGCGGTATACCTGCTCGCTGTATCTCAAGCAGGGCTATTACGGCTACCAGTATGTGTTCAGACCTGATGGATCCGGAGTGGGTGATGCCACATTTTTTGAAGGAAATCACTGGGAGACCGAGAACCAGTATACCATTTTCGTCTATTGGCGCCAGCTTGCAGGCCTCTACGATCAGTTGGTTGCGGTACAGGATGTCAGCTCGAAGGAGTAAGCCGGTGTTCTGTCATGCCAGGTGTTTTCTTACCACACGGTACAGGTCTCCCATCAGGAACGGTTTCATCAGGTAATCGGTCACACCAGCCCGCTGAAACTTCTCAACTTCATCCTGCAGGATGTTGGCGGTAAGGATGATTACAGGTACCTTTGAAGAGTCCGAAGCAACGTCTCGCCTGATCCGTTTGGTCATCTCTATACCGTCAATCTCAGGCATGTTCACATCGGAAATCACCATGTCGTAGTGGTGGTTGGCGATCTTTTCGAGCGCCTCTTTCCCGTTTATGGCAGTGTCAATCCAAGCATTCCACTTGCCAAAGATGGATTCAAGAAGGACCAGGTTGATCGCCGTATCGTCCACCAGCAGGAACCGTTTCCCCTTGAAGATGGAAGTGTCAATGCCCAGGTCCGGCGACGGGATCTCTCCGGGAGCTTCTTTGCTTAACTGGTAAGGAATGATGAATGAGAAAACGGAGCCTCTGCCAGGTTCACTCTCTGCCCATATCTTTCCATCCTGCTGTTCGACGATCTTTTTGCAGATAGGTAATCCCAAACCGGTTCCTATGATCCACTTTTTGGCCGATTGTTCATGCACCTGGCTGAACTCACTGAATACATCCCCCAGGTGTTCTTTTTGAATGCCGATGCCTGTGTCGGCGATGCCAACCTGCAGGCACTGTTTAGGGCCGCACGGTTTCATGCTAAGTGTTAATGTGATCTCTCCATTCTCCGTATATTTCACCGCGTTGTTGAGAAGGTTTATGAGAACCTGTTTCAGGCGCATCTCATCCCCGGATAAAACCGTTCTTTCACCGACAAGGTTTTTGAAGTTGATCCCAAGATCTTTATTTTCTGCCGCCGGCCGCAGGCTGTTAAGTACCTGTTCAATCACTGAAGCCGGGTTGAACGGGGCAATGAAGAATTTCATCTTTCCCGAATCCAGCTTTGACAGATCGAGGATGTCGTTGACGGTAGTAAGCAACATCTCCGAAGAAGCTCTCATGGAGCTGAGATAATTCTCCTGCGTAGAATCGAGCGGAGTGTGTGTCAGCTGCTCTGTGAATCCCACGATAGACGTCAGCGGGGTCCTCAGCTCGTGGCTCATGTATGCCAGGAACCGGCTCTTCTCAACAGCATCCTGCTCTGCTTTAACGCGAGCTGCAATGATCTGTTTCTGGTAGCGGATCATCTGGCTGATCGTAACAATGATCAGGACCAGCAGAATCAGCACGATACCCAGGCTGACAACGCCTGTGAGACCAAGGATCCAGGTCGAACGGTTGATGGATGCAATGGCGTTGCCGTGAACCTTACTATTTTTACTCTCAACATGCTCATTAAGGAGCTTCAGGATCTCCTCAAACTCCCCCATCAGCTTTTTATTCGTCAGGATCAGCTCCTTCTCCTGCGATTCAAGCGCCTCCCTGACCCGTTTCTGCAACCGCAGCTGTTTCTGATAATAGAGATTGGTCTGCCCGGCGATCACCTGGCTCACCTCTTCAACCGTCAGGACGCTGTCAATCCCCTCCCCCTCAATCCCCTCCGCCGGACCAACCGTAACCTTCTTCTCGGTGGTGGTCTTCTCCTGGTTCCCGACAAAGAACTCTTTCATCTTTTTGAAAAAACCCTTTTTTTCACGCTCAGTTGTGGATGTCACACTCAGTGTGTCGATGCCCATTGCCTGGAGGTTGGGGTAATATCTTCGGATAGTCAGGGTCGCCGTCGGCATCATCCCATTCTGCACCGAATCCATTGCCACAGCAACATGAAGAAGCGAGTCGCTAAGCCGTTTCAGCCGGATGAAATGAACGGAAAGGTCCTCTTTTTCAATGATGGTTTCACTCGCATCCTCCACAAAGAGCAGCTCGCTGGAGTCGGTTGCCAGCCTGTAACTGAGCGAATCAAGGATCGCCAGCAGCTCATTGATATCTTTTGAGTACTGTTGTGCATATTCGGTTTCATATGTAAGGGTGTACATCCAAAAGTCGTTGTCTGCCGCGTAGAGTTTCTGGAAACTCTTCTCCATCATCACCAGGTTGTTGTCTTTGATTCTCAGGTAGTTGAGCGCTTCTGAGATCTTCTCGTTCTCGGTGGCACGAATCCAGAAGAACGTTGCGATGGTGAGAGCAATGATCAGGATGAGGAAGCCCAACAGGATCCTTAGTGCTATGATGCCTTTACTGCCTTTCGCCATATTCAGTCTTGTTTAACGCAGCCGCAAGATACAAAAAAAACCGCCCCAAAACCAGGGCGGCTTTCAAAAACAGGGGAGATATATAGGGGTTATAGAGTGTCGCTGAATTCTGCTGTCATGGGAGGAACAGGGGCCAGGGTACCATCGTCTTTCAAGAAGCCGTTCAGGTTGTCTTCAAAATCTGCTCTCAGCGGGAATACCGGAGCAAATGAATTAGCCACAAGTGTTACTTCCAGATCACTTTCATACGGAGCTTCCAGAGGAACCTGCGGCATCAGGTTCAGGATAGTGAAATATTCGGTCATCTCACTGAACGGTGCTTCCAGAGGTACTTTGGGGCTCAGGATGGGACATTCCAGACAAAAGTGGGGATCAGCATTAACGAAGGTGATTTCATCGCTGATATTGCTTGCTACCAGGCTGGAAATTTGAATACCGAATGCTATGGTTAAAATCAGGGTTGCTTTCATTGTGATTGCATTTTTTATGCTTTTCATTTTTTTATTGTTTTGGTAATAAGACTATTGTGATGCAAAGATGTTACATCCTTTGATAATTAAATGAAGGGTTTTCGGTGAACACCGGATTTGAGGGGATGAACGCCGGAAAAAAGATGCGGGAAAAATTAATGAGAGACGGTGAGATCTCCTGTAGTAATCCTGTTCACTTGTTTTTTCTGCTGTTAAAGGTATAGTTCGTTATGCTAAGGGGAATTACATTTTTTCATATTAACTTCGTACTTCAGATTTAAATTTCAACCGATGAAATATCCATACAAACATCTTTCGTAAAAACCGGGAGTGATAATAATGGATATCCATGTGACCTTGAAATCAAAATTCTTGACATATGAAAATAAAAACCCACACCCTGATAACGTCCATTGTTTTTGTCTTCAGCCAAGCCCTTTTACATGGGCAGATACCATGGGAACTGTCTAACAGCGGGACAACCCTTCAGCTGAATGGTGTCGATTTCATCACTCAGGATACCGGAATGGTTGTCGGTCAGCAAGGTCTTATCCTGAGAACAACGGATGGTGGTGAGGTTTGGGAGACGGTCGACGCGGGAGTTTCTACGGATTTAAATACCGTCCGGTACGTATCGGAAACCCGGGTGATGGCGGTGGGAAAAGCCGGTGTTGTGATCAGATCTGACGACGGCGGCGAAACCTGGGAAGAGATACCCCTGGGTTCTTCCATATCGCTTAACGGAATATCCATCGACAGGACAAGCGGCAAAGGACTGATATCCGGAGCTACGCTGGCAATGCTGTGGACTGCGGATTTCGGGGAAACATGGTCTGTTGGCATGGGCGGGTATATGAGCGATTTTTACAAAGTGCATATGACCGGTGGCGATTTTGGGGTGGCTTTCGGCGAAAATTCAATCTTTCAGCCTTTGCTTGGGTATACAGATGATTCAGGAGCATCATTTGACCAGTGGAACTTCTATCCCAAAGTAGGGAGCGTCAGCAATGAGGGACAAGCTTTTGACGGGTATTTTTTTACCAAAGAGAATGGATTTGTAGTTGGACGCGTTTGGGACGATCAGGGTTTTATCACGCAGGAGATCAACTGGTCAACCCATGCCTGGCTCTCCACATTTGTCAGCGCAGCACTGAATGCGATAGATTTTAACGGAGAAGAACAGGGTGTCACGGTAGGCGGAACTACCAATACATGGATATTCCTGGAAACGGTAGATGGCGGTTTCACATGGGAGCCTGCAGTGGTGAACGGAAACGGAAAAGGATTCAATGATGTCGTTCTGGTTGGTAAAACAGGCTACGCCGTTGGATATAACGGGCAGATTGTTAAAAAAAAGGTCCCTGTCAGCTCTGGCGTGAAGACGGAAAAACCTGTTTCTGTCCGGATCTTTCCCATCCCTGCAAAAGATGACGCCGTGGCAGCGATTTATATGGATAATCCCGGGACAGTAAAGATTCAGGTTGTTGATATCTCAGGTAGGAATGTTCTGGGAGAGACCATCGTAGACATCCAGCCTGGCAGGCACTACATTCCGTTGAACCTGGGGACCATTCCGCCGGGGATTTACATTTGTTCCCTGGATTGTGCCGGTGCCAAGGCCACACAGAAATTTCTCATTCAATGACCGGGAACCATGGTATTTTATATGCCTTCATGGAAAATTTGCTGAATGGAACGGAGTAATTTGACATTGGTGGTAAATTCAGAGGAAAATATACGATGCATCCGCTTCTCCGGCAGGCTGGATGTGGCCACCTGCGGAGAACTTGACCACGCTATTCTTCATCTGGCCCGCCAACCAGGGCTGATCATCCTCGACCTTACTGAATGTAGCTATTTGTCCAGTGCCGGGATACGAATCCTTCTTAAAACCAGCAGACAACTACAGGGACAGGGCGATGACCTCATCCTGGCAGGAGTGGTGCCGGAGGTGTTGCGGGTTCTGGAGATTGCTTCACTTACCCGGGTCCTGCGCCTTGAACCTTCGCTTGAAAAAGCGTTGGAGGTCGCTGCAGCGGGTCTTAAAACGAGGCGGGGCATGAGCGAAGCCACCCTTCAGGGGCATCAGTTGGAATACCTGACTGCTACTGAGGAACCGCTTTCAGGAACCTGTGACCACGATGGCGGGGTGCTGAGCTTTAAGGAGTTGGGTTTTGCGATCGGCTTCGCCTCCTTTGCCTGGAGCTCTGTCGGTGAACCGGAAAGCCCGGATTTTTTCGTGTCGGTGGAGAAATGTTCCGGATTCTTTCCGGCGAATGATTCCATGGCATCCGACTGCCGCATCATCTCAGATCCCGGAAGGACTGGTCTGAAGGTGTGGGAGTCGCTGTCGTTTGGCAGCCACCCTACCGGCTCTCTCCATGTTACAACACCTGGCAGGTTCCCGCTCCGGTCACTTTCACGGGCAACAAGAGAAATTCAGGAGATCGGCTTAACTGCCGGATCGGTCGTCTTCGCGGTGGTGATCAACCAGGACCCCGGGAATCCTTCGGTAGCAATGGTCATTGGAGTGAATGAAGCTTTGGTTGAATTAGTCAGGTCGACCGGACTTGCCTTGTTTGGGAAACTGGTTGAACACACCGGAACCGGTTCCCTCACCGGGATCACGATCTGCCTGGCACAGCACGAAGCTGTCACTCCGTCGACCCCGCTCAGGGAGCTGCTTGAACGGCTCCTGACATTTGAGAACATTATCTCGGTAGAACCTGTCGATCAGGAGGCTATGCTGCAGAATCCTGTTGCATGGTTGTTTCATGCCATACGTTTCGACGATGAAAGGACACGTACTCCGGCTATCGAGTTGATGGAGGAGACGAAGTTTGAATCCCCGCGGCCATTCCTGGCACGGCAGCTTTATCCCGACTGCTCCCGCCTGGTGATTGATCCGCTTCACGGCGGGTACTCGGCTCAAACCTTTCACGTGACCTCATTCGACCGGGAAGGCCGGAAAATGCATCCTTCGGTGATGAAGATAGCCCACAGTGACCTGATCTCCCGCGAATCGGAGAGAAGTCGCAAGTACGCATCTCCATACATCTTTAACAATTGTGCTATGGTGCTCGGATCGGCGCAATACGGGGATGTGATGGCGATCCGTTACAATTTTGTCGGCATTGGCGGAGAGGCCAGCCAGCTGAGATGGCTCACCCATTACTACCATGAACAGGATACCGGCTTCCTAGAACCGGTGTTCGACAAGATTTTTCAGCAGATACTTAAACCCTGGTACGGTCAGCCTGTACGGAAGACCATCTATCCGTTCCGCGATCATGATCCCACGCTGACCTTCTTTCCTCATATCTTCAAAACTGCTGAAGAGCTGTTCTCCATCAGCCCGAAAACAGAACAGATCCACGTGGAGGAGTTGGACGTCAGCCTTGTGAATCCATTCTGGTTTCTGAAGAACGAGTACCCACGGCGTGCGTACAGGGGCATGGAATATTTCTCGGGGATCTGCCACGGCGACCTGAACATGCAGAACATCCTGCTCGATGAGGCAATGAATGTCTACCTGATCGATTTCAGCGAGACCAGGCCACGGTCTGTCATTTCCGACTTCGCCAGGCTGGAAGCCATTTTCCTGGTCGACAACGCTCCGCTGGAAGGGGATGCCGACTTCACCGACTACCTACATTTCGTGACACGGTTTTATGAAGGCAGCCACCTGACCGACCTACCCGGAGATATCTACTCCGGCCGGCATACGGAAAAAATGAATAAAAACGTGGCACTGGCCCGTAAAATGAGACAATATGCGCTGGAAGCAGCAGGAGGCGATCCCGATCCGTTTCCCTATTACATGGCCCTGCTCGAATGGGTATTGCCGGTGATATGCTATACAGTGCCTCGGCCCGTGAAGCGATTGTCGGTGATCGTATCCGCTCTCCTTGCCGGAAAAGTTTCGGACCTGTTACTCCCCGTTGAAGGTTAAATTCCTCATTATTTCTGGATCATACCTGATGGATCAGTCCCGTGATGATCAATTACGGCACAGAGTTTGCTGTTTAATATCCGGTTGGCGCCAATCGTTCATTGAAAATGAATTATCAACCAAACGTTTAACAACTACTGCCATGAAAAAGATCATTGTTGCGCTGGGGTTCATGATGGCTGCATCGGTTTGTGTAGAAGGGCACAATCCATATTACAACAATGCATCCATCTCCATCCAGACTTTTTACCACGAACTTGCCCCTTACGGTGAATGGATCAACACCCCCCGGTACGGATACGCCTGGCGGCCGTACCTTGATTATTACGAAGAGTTCAGGCCCTATGCCACAAGGGGGAACTGGGTATACACAGACCTGGGCTGGACCTGGGTCTCCGATTACCGGTGGGGATGGGCCACGTTCCACTACGGCCGTTGGTTTTATGACGATTACTTCGGCTGGATGTGGCTTCCCGGCTACGAATGGGCGCCCTCATGGGTCACCTGGGGGTATTACGAGAACTGCTGGGCCTGGGCGCCGATGGGACCAAACATGTATACCGGCATCTATTACGACTGGCACCCTCCCGACTTCTGGTGGACATTCGTTCCTTTCCGGCACTTCGGAGTCCACAACTGGCATACATACGTGTATCGTCCAACAATAAGGGTCAACAATATCACATATATCACCAATGTGTACAACGGAAAACCTGATGACCACACCAACTGGACCTGGAACTACGGACCCAGGGTAGCGGAAGTGGAAAAGCATACCCGTACAAAGGTGCAGCGCCGTACGGTGGTGGATGCCGAAACCCCTGAGAACCTGAGGGTGAAGGACAACAAAGTTGCCGTGTACCGTCCGGTGGTTGAGAAAACACGGGAATCCACACCCTTGGCAAACTCTCGCACCGTCAATCAGGTCAGCTCCTCTTCCAGAACAGTGGATCCCGGCCGGATCACCACCAGGGATGCCAGGGAAAATACCAACACGGTGAAATATTCTCCCCCAAAGCAACGGACAACCTCTACCAGTGTGGAACCAGTCAGAAAAGAAACGGAGAGGACCACCTCAACCCGTGTTGAACCAATCCGTAAGGAATCCGATGCCCGGAGTAACACGCGGTCCACACTTCCTGCAGCTGAACCGGCCCGCCAGGTCCGGACAACATCCGCTGTTCCGACGACCACTGTGAAGCAGCCAACCAGGGAGTCTTCCGGTGCAAACACTCCGCCATCGAAAATACGAACTAAATGACCCGTTTAAGACCGGCTACGGATGCGGAAACTAACCCGCATCCGTTTTTTTTTGTGCACTGGATCAGATTCTGTATCTTGCAATCCAAATTCTCCGCCATGCGCTTCACCGGATCGCCCCTTCGCTTCATGAGCCTGATCTGGCTGATGCTTGTACTCATCAGCACAGCCTTCACCTCATGCGATAAAAAAGAGCTGGTTAAACCAACATGGTACGAAGATCCTGCACGGATCCCCTGCGAGGTCTGCACTTCTTTTGCCGGCTATTACCAGTTAAGCGATGTGTCTGTCAATACGATCAATGGAAACCCTGTCTGGACACCCCTCCCGGTTAGCACCATCGAGGGGAAGATCTTTTCCGGATACCTGATGCTTAACACCTACAGTGAACTCACCGTTTACCGGTCGGGAGAGGTCTTCAATTCCCAGGATTTTACGACTATACCCTTCTCCTATACCGAATTCTACAATTACCGGATCCTGAGCGACTCCTCCATGTCGGTTGGCTTCGAGCAGGAACCCGGGGAATTCTTTCCTTTTCTTGGACCAGGGATTGACAAGATTGACACGATCGTATGGGACCGGTGCAGGTATATCAGGCATTGATGGACCGAACAGACGATTGAAGGAAGATGGCCTGTTATTGTTTCATTCCGATAAACAGCATCTCAAAATCCTCGGTGGTGAGGGTGTGGCTGCGGCTAAACTCTCCCAGCCTGGCCCCGAAAATATCGATGGGGCCGAATCCAAGGGATTTCAGTAGCCAGGTAATCTCACTGGGAACATAGTAGCGTTCGTTGCATGCAAGATCTATCGTATTCCCGTCATCATCGGTGAGGCTCGTCTGGTTATATTCCCTGAAGGTCATCAGGTCGAAGTTGTGATTCCGATAGGCGGCCTGGCCCTCCTGCACGGCCTGATCCAGGAAATCCTTCACTGAGTGAAACAGGGGGAACAGACCGTTAAGCGTGGTGAAGATGAATTTCCCTCCGGCTTTGAGCGCCCGTGATGCTCCTTCCAGGATTGCAAAGTTCATCTCATCGGTCTCCATCAGCGGAAACCCTCCTTCGCAGAGCATGATCACAAGGTCAAACTCCCGGTCAAATGAGAGGTTTCTGGCATCCTGGCAATGAAAATCCACCTCAACTCCAGCCCCGGATGCGTTCTGTCGGGCTCTCTTCAACATCGATTCTGACAGATCAATGCCAACCACATTGTACCCCCGTTTGGCCAGTTCCACCGAGTGACGGCCCGTGCCGCAGCCGATGTCAAGGATCCGGGCCTGTCTGTTGAATCCGATCTCCTGTTCAATAAAATCGCACTCCCCCAGGGTACCCCGGGTAAAGACCTCATTCTCATAAGTTTCGGCATAGTTGGCAAAAAGCCGTTCGTACCATTGGTTCATCTTACGACTGGTTTACTATTCGTTTCTTGTATATGAAATATCCATACAAACATCGTTCATGCAACCCGGGAACGATAATAATGGATATTCTATGTGACCAATTAAATCAAAATTATTACCACATAAAAACCAAAAATAGGTAAAAATAGGTTGCGAAATGTGAACTGCGAAATGCGAATACATTTGCAGACTGAGGACTGCAGCCTGCAGATTGATCATCCGGGAGTTGAGGAAGTGCAGTAAGGGATTGATTTAATTTTTATTTGGAATGAATTCAAATTAATCCAATACCTTTGGTGTTCATTAAAAAGAGAGCCTTAATTGAGAAAGCATCAGACAATCATCGTGTTGGGAGTGCTTACCAGTGTTTCCATCCTATTAACATCCTGCGGACAAATGAAAACAAAAGAACAACATAAAACACTGATTTCGGTTTCAGACGAAATGTACATAAAAACCGAACAACAACTGAAGGCTGCAAACGATTCCCTGTACGCTGCCCTCAACGCCATGTTTACAGGCAACCTGGAGCCGATGATTGCCATCTGGTCGCATTCGGAACAGGTCACGAATATGGGCCCTTTCGGTGGCAGGCAAACAGGCTGGAGCGATGTAAGTGAAAAGTTTCAGAAGGAAGCAGCTATGAAGCTGGGAGGCAAAATCGTTTGCAAAGACCTTCATGTCTTTGCAGGAACTGAAATGGGATTCACCGTGTGCATTGAGGAGGGCGAAAACATGAGCGCCGACGGCAAACCTGTGAAGGTGAGCCACCGGGCTACAAACATCTTTCACATGGAAGAGGGGAAGTGGAAACTGGTTCACCACCAGACAGACATCTCTCCGCAGCTGGAGGAGGGGATCGATGCAAGGTAGAAAACATGTCAGGGTCTGCACTGACTGCTTTCCGGATGCCCGATTGTGGTGTTCGCCGATGTAGACAGCTAACATTCCAACTAGTTTTGTGTCGGCTTATCAGGTTGATAACCTGAAAGTGATCAATCCGCAGAACCTGCATTTGCTGAGGAGACACAAGCCGTTTCGGAATTACTTCACTGTTGGTATTACAGACGATTGTAGCAAGGAGGATGCTTCGTCGCAACCTGCTTCGCTACGCTCGCAGTGGCAACTCCTCTCGATGACACGGCGTGCTGAAGCAATCTCTTAACCAAAACTCCCAACGCTACGCGGATTAATTTGGAGAGATAGTGAGACGATGAGAAACTGAGCTGGTCAATTGGTGAGAAAATTGTAATTTCGGATTTTTGTACTGACCAATCACGTTGAATCAGGATGATGAAAGAGCGGTTGTTGTTTGTTGATACCGAGACCGGCGGACTGGACCCGGCGAGGCATTCGCTGTTGTCGCTGGGAATGGTAGTGTGGGAGAACGGGAAGATTGGCGAGGCCGTTGAGTTGCTAGTGAATGACGGAAAACTCTCTGCTACGGCTGAGGCGTTGTCCATCAACGGGATCGTCCTGGAGAGGCACCGGCATCAAGCGCTCTCCCCCCAGATGGCTATGGAGGAACTTCTTCGATTTATCAACAACCAGTTTCCCCATCAACGGAAAATTACCCTGGCAGGCCACAATGTGCACTTCGACGTGAACTTCCTCGTCCGCTTCTTCTCTCAGAACAATAAAGAGTTCAGCAGCTATTTCTCCCACCGGATGATAGACACCTCATCAATCCTTAACTATTTGTACCTGTCGGGTCGGCTGAAACACCGGGCCATCTCATCGGATGAGGCCTTTGCCCTCTTTGAGATCAGGGTCGACGGGAGGCATACGGCACTGGGCGACGCCATCGCAACCGCACAACTCTTTTCAAAACTGGTTGATCTTCTGAAGTAGAGTTTCAGGATGGCTACACTGGCGGATCCACTCCGAAAGTATCAGTGAAAGAACAGGGAACCTGGATAGCTAACCAGGCGTTATTCACAGGCATTGTTAATAATTCGCACGTGATAGTAACGACGGCTTCCGGGATGGAAAGAAAATTAAACCTATTTTTGGATTCCTGTAAATCAGCACTAATCTGCAAAAGCAAGAGCAATGGCACAACAATATCTGGATCATTCAAAAGCGATACTCACCTCTCCCCGGTCAAACTTCAAAGGGGGTAGTAAAGGTTCTGGAATTATCTCGTTATTCGGGTATCAGAATGAATATGACCTCAGGCAGGGGTATCCGCTGCTCACCACTAAAAAGATGGCCACCCGGTCGGTGTTTCATGAAACCATCTGGTTCCTGCGGGGCGATACAAACATCAAGTACTTGGAAGACAACAACTGCCCGGTGTGGAGGCCCGATGCCTTTCAGGACAATCTTCCGGGGATGCAGAAGGAGGGGATCTTTCCCGAAAATATTGTGAAATATTCGGCCGACTGGGACAAGGCGATGCAGGAGTATGGCCAGCGGATCAGGGAGGATGCAGATTTTGCCGCCCGTTGGGGAGATGCCGGACCAATCTATGGGAAACAGTGGAGGCGATGGGAGTATTTTGATCACGATAAAAACATGTTTGTGGAGATCGATCAGCTGGGAAAGATGATCAACGGACTGAAAAAAAAACCCACCGGGAAAAAGCATATTGTTGATTCGTGGAACCCGGGAGATACGCCGAAGATGTCGTTGCCCCCGTGTCATGTGTTGTACCAGGCCACTGCCAACGAAGAGGGCGAACTGGAGCTGCAGCTGTACCAGAGAAGCTGCGACCAGTTTTTGGGTGTTCCGTTCAATATTTCCAGCTATGCCGCGCTTACCCATGTGATAGCCCAGGAGGCAGGTATGGTCCCGAAAACTTTTATTCATACCTTCGGGGATTCGCATTTTTACGCTGGGATCGGCAAACGAACGCAATGGCACAAAGAGAATTTCAGGGAGGTGCAGCAGCGCATCAGGAGTGTATCGCAGCGGGATGAGTATCTGGAGGTTGTAGAGTGGATCAACAAAACTGCTCCGGGCGACGGCAACGAAGAGAAGTACGATCATGTGACTGCCATCCTTGAGCAGATGTCGCGGGAGCCAAAGCCGATGCCCACCTTGCACGTTGCCAGAAAACCCTTTGACCAGTTGTCCATCGACGATTTTGTGGTGGAGAACTATGATCCGCATCCGCCGATACGCAGGAGCATGGCTGTTTAGGCAGACAGATAAGTTAACCGGAAGTTAATTTGGATGAACTCGTTTTTGCAATACCCACCGCTGAGGTTTGGGATATATTGCCCTATCGGGAGAAAGGGTTGATACCCGGACATAGCGATGACCTGAAACGGATTGTTGCGCATGGCCGGTTCCGTCGCAGAGCCGAACTGGAAGATGATCCCACGTTTCAGCAGCTGATCACCTATGCCATCATTTCCACCGGCGGGTCATTTTATCTATTTAAACGAAGTTCCCGGCAGGCTGAGAAGCGGCTGCACAACAAATACTCCCTGGGTGTGGGAGGCCATATGAATCCGTGTCACATGAACGGTCACGGCGTTGACTATCTGATGGATGAATTGAGCCGGGAGTTTTTTGAAGAGGTTCGGTTAGGGCCCGGATGCCGGATTGAGAAGAGCGAGTTTATTGGATTTCTCAACGACGACACCATCCCGGTTGGCCAGGTGCATATCGGGCTGTTGTTTCATATCCGGGTATCTGGCAAAGAGGTTTATGTGAATGAACCGGATAAGATGACCGCCAATTGGATTGAACAACAACATCTGGCGAACTACTATGAGGAGATGGAGAGCTGGTCGGGGATGATTGTTGAACATTACATTCACTGAAGGCATTTGGGTTTAAATGAATCCCGAAAAGAAAGCCGGAATCCCTGACAGTTTGCAAAATGTGAAATGTTAAATGGCAAAATCTTCGGACAACTAACTGCAGACTGCGAACTGCGAACTGCAGACTGAAGTGACAACCCCAACCCGCGGCAGAATCAGCTTCTCGAGTATTGTTTGAGGAATTACTTCTGACTTCTGACTTCCATTTCCCACTTCCTTGTTGGGAAGGCGCGAGGGGAGGGGTAGTCCCCTTGTTGGGAAAGTGTCGGGGTGAGAAGTAATTTCGCTATCTTTAAAGGAAATTTCTACGCAATGCGGATCTGGTCACTCCACCCCCGGTACCTCGATACAAAAGGGCTGGTAGCGCTGTGGCGCGAAACCCTCCTGGCGAAACACGTACTGGAAGGAAAAACCAAAGGGTACACAAATCACCCACAACTCACACGGTTTAAACAGTCGGAGAATCACTTTCTCTGCATCAATTTGTACCTGGAGGAAGTTTACGGGGAAGCCCTCAGGCGAGGGTATCATTTCAGCAGGGATAAATTCACCGTCCTCGGCCAGCCGGTTTCAATTCCTGTTACGCAGGGACAACTGGACTATGAAACACAGCATCTGCTGAAGAAGCTGAAAACAAGGGATCCGGTAAGATATACCCGGTTATCCAAAGAAACGGCATTTGATCCCCATCCCCTGTTTTGCATCATTCCCGGAGAAATTGAAAGTTGGGAAATAGTGCATTCGTAAATCGTACTTCGTAAGTCCCTTCATCCGGGTATTTTCCCAAAAACAACATGCCTTATTTCAGGGAACTGCAGCAGTGTCTTTTCAACCACCGGATGAACGATTGCCGTCGCCACCGACACTCCTGCCCATCCGTCGATGTCCATTCCAAGGAGAATATAGGCGGTATCATTCTGTACTTTCAGGTAAACAACCGAGTCCACGCCGGGACTGCCGGCCGAAGCGAAAGCCGGGTAAATGTGTTCAGCAGCAGCCTGGGCGCTGGCTCTTATGATGTCCGTGACAGATGGAACAACGACCTCTTTTTTCACGAACCTCACTCTTACCAGGGGATTCTCTCCTCCTTCCTGGGCGTAGCGGGTCATGGCAGTCCTATACACACTATCATTTTCAGGAACCATGATCTTTAAATTTGTGGTGCCAGCCTGTGTCGCGTTTTGTTTTGCAACGATTACCCGGATCTTCTCCGTATTCTGGATTTCTTCCATCCAGGGACGCTTGTAGTTGAATACCAAAATATAGTTTCCCGGTTTAAGAGCGACGAATCGCCATGTCACGATGGCATTTCCACCAACCATGTTCGGATCCGGATTGTTCGGTTGACTCGATTTGTCCAGCAGTTTGATCGCTGAAGTATCCAATGGCTCCGGAAACCAGTCGTACCCGCAAGTAAGACATGCTTCCAGTTTTATATCAAAGGATCCATTTACAACTGTTCTGATCAGAGAGTCATTTGCGGATGCTCCATCTTTTGAATCCTGGCAAGCCGTAAAGCTATAACCGATAAGAAAAACACCGGTAAAGCACGACAGAAAAAAGTTCATGGCAATGATTTTTTTAGACATATCCAAAGATACGTAAATCAGGACTCATTTGTCGTTCTTCTTACTTTACTTCGTAAATAATCATTCGCAATTCAAAAAAAAGCTCTACTTTTGTCGCCTCGTTTCGGGAGCATAGCTCAGCCGGTTCAGAGCATCTGCCTTACAAGCAGAGGGTCACAGGTTCGAATCCTGTTGCTCCCACAACTGAAAATCAAAGCCTTACATGATCGTGTGAGGCTTTTTTATTTGGTTGGTTAAAACAGGGTTGAAACAGACGGAAGACTTGATTATTGTTTAGATCGCATTAGTAACTCGACTATTCAAAAGTACCTCTCTGCGGTGGTAAACTTGTGTAAACCGATCACAAGCCACCTACTCGATTGTCCTGGGCAGATTTCACTATTAAAATCAAGATCGCTGTATATTAAATACATACAGCGATCTTTTTTGTACCAACTAATTATAATAGCCGTTACTGCTTGATTACCTTTCCAATAAAAATCTCATTTCGATGAATAACCTTAACCAGATAGATTCCCGGGCAATGATTTATAAGCGAAATATTCGTCGATCTGCCATGTCCGATCGTGGATTTGTGAATCTGCTGGCCCATCATAGTATAGATTTTCAGAATTGCTGTCGAATATTCCTGAATTACGGTAAGCTATTCAGTAAAAATGCCATTTGTTGGGTTGGGATAGATGACCAGAGCAGAATTTTTAGTCAAAACAACCTCAGGAGTGGCATCTTCCTTAAATTCCGGTTCAGAGGATGGGGGAAGGCAGTAAGGACTTCCAGGTGAGATATAGGCATGAAGGTACCCACCTGGTTGAACTATGGTATTAGGCAAAAAATTGATTTTCAAACCAGCAACCATATTGACAATACCTCCTCCCTGAACGATAAACCCAGTGCCATTACCTCCCACGGTCAGGATTTGCAAAGCATCAATACAGGTATTTTCCCCGTTAATTACTGTATGAGAGGAAATACTCCTGTTTACCATTGGCCCCGTAAAATTAAATGTATCCTTTATTACACTGCTCCACGAGTTCCGGTCATCTTTAAAACGAATGTGAAACAGGTGCAGACCATTTGTCAGAGAGGATGCCTGTATGTTCGTAATAAGTTGTATACAGCTTTGGGGTGCAACAGTCTGAAATGTTTTTCCCGCATGGTTGGTATCGAACCAGTATTCGTAAGCAATAATATTATTATCAGGGGAAGAACCGGTTGGAATTTTAAGGAAAAACTGACTCATTGCACTGCTCCAGGTATTTTGATCATCCTTGAATCGGATGTGGAATGCATGAGATCCGTCGGAGAGCGAAACAGCGGGTATACCGGCAATTACGTGAACAGTTCCCAGGGGAGTCAACGGTTGTATGACTTTTCCTCCCAAGTCGTTGTCTTACCAATATTCATAAGCCACAACATTGGTTCCACCGGGGATCACTGCCGGGACTTTGTGAAAATACCGGCTCAACGAGGAACTGAACTTTGCATGTTATCCCTGAAACGGATATGAAATGAGTGCAATCCATCCGACAGTCCCGTGGTTGGAATTCCGGTTGCAACCTGTAACGTGGAAACCGGTGTCACATTTACCACTGTCCTAATTTTGGGGAGTACTATACCCTGGGATTGGCTTTAAGATCAAATACTCAAAAATGAATCGTTTAACGCAAATTGTCAATGACATGAATGGATCATTTTATCATTTCACCATAAGGATGAAGAAGTCAGGCGAGCCTTTCCCGGATGGCCTTGGCTACAACCTGTGCTTTGGAATGGACCTGGAGTTTTTCGTAAATGTGCCGGAAGTGGTTGCGTACAGTATCAGCACTGATGAAGAGTTTACCTGCAATGTCCTCGGTACCCATGCCACGGACAATCATGTTTAAAATTTCTTTTTCACGGGTTGTCAGATGATAATCAGATTCCGGAGGATTTGCATTGCCTTTAAAAATGTTCAGTAATTGCTTCGCAACTGACGGAGTGAGCGGGGATCCCCCTTCGTACACCTGTCGTATGGCTTCCATTATTTTTAGCGGATTCGTTTTTTTTAGGACATAACCATCAGCGCCATTCTGGATGGATCTGACAATATTGTTATCATCTTCCAGAATGGTGAGCATGATGATCCTTACATGGGGGTACTTTTCTTTAAAGTGTGTGATAGCATCGATTCCTGACATTTTAGGAAGGTTGATGTCTAAAAGGATCACATCGACCGGGGCGCTAAGTTCCAATGCCACTTCAGCAGAATCATAACTCCATTCAACATTGAAGTTTCCATCAGATGCAAGGAGATAAGTCAGGCTCTCCCTGTAGTCCTTGTGATCCTCCACTATGCCGACAGAAATATTCATCTGGAAAAATTGTACGCAAGTTAAAAGTTACTCGTCATCCAATCAATGACCTGATTGTGCTATTTTAAATTTCATGGAAATACTCGTTCCAACACCGTTAACGGTATCTATGGTTAGCTGGATTGCTGATTCTTTGGCCCTTCGCCGGATATTCGTCAACCCATTTCCCTGATTTTTATTCTCAAGCAAGATTTCGGGATCAAAACCGGATCCATTATCAGAAACTTCGATCAAACAATAACCTCCGCTGATATTGGCTCTCAACTCGACACGGTCTGCTTGTGAATGCCGTATGATGTTATTTGCAATTTCCTTCAGGATTAAAAAAATATTGTGCCTTGACTTATCTGGTAAAACAATATCGTCTCCAGTCATTTCAATTTCTACTAATAACCTGATATTATTGTCATGGAATAATTCAAAATAATAATTCCTGGTTTTGGATAAAAGGCTTTTCAACGAATCGTGCTTTGGCGTCGACATCCATATTATATCGGTGATTGACTGAAGTGCGGACTGAGAGAGTTCAGCAATCTTTCCTGAGATTTTCTGATGGTCCAACGTCTGAGATGAGCCGGTTTTTTTCAACATGTTACCATAAATTGAAATACTGCCGAGCGTTGAGGCCAGGTCATCATGGAGATCACGTGAAATGCTTTCTCGTACCTCCTGCTTTTCCCGCTGTGCATTTCGTTTCCATAGGATCCGCTCCGAAAACAGGTGTAACGTCAACAAAAAAGTTAATACAACGCCGGATTGAATAGTAAATGAGATGGCAAAGGGTTCATACACAAGTGTCCTGTTTATAATAAGGAATGAAAGGAAGATGAAACTGTAAATGAAAATCAACGTCTTGACCGGGATGACAGCCCGTGTTCGCTGGAAATAAATGGAAAGTGATATTAATCCAATGATAACAAGGAATTTGAACGATTCAAGCCGTTTTTCATTGTCAATAAAGAATCGGTTTATTGCTTTAAGTGCCAGGGAAACAGTACCTTCAAACCGTAATTCTTCATCAATGTGAATGCGGTCTCCAGGATGGACTTCGGAAATTTCAACTCTTTTACCAAAGGCCGGGAAAATAACTGTCGCCGAATATTTTTCACAGCGGGTGATACCAAAGATAATCTCTTTTGCTGAAGTAGATCCGTAACCCGATCCACCGTTAATCTCCCGGTATCCTTTAATCATTTTGATCCCGGTAGATGGATCAACCGAGTAAAGAAAAACCTTTGCACCAATCGCATCCCGGTTGGATTTTTTTCCGTGAAGAATGAAAGTGACCGAATTTCTTTCTTCCTTGTTATTCATAAACAAGGAACTGTTTCCGCCTGTGTAGTTGGCCACATATAAGTCAGGATCTCCATCATTGTCAATGTCTCCAACCGAACATCCCGTGCTGTAACCGCTTTGCTCTACTCCGAAAAATGCAGTGGCATCAGTAAAAGACTTACCACCTATGTTTTTATAGAATATATTTTCCCCGACATTGGACAAATATAAATCCTAGTATCCATCAAGGTCGAAATCTGCGAATACAGCACCATTGCAAAGAAGTATTTTATCCGGAAGATACTTTCCGGTTACATCTCTGAAAATACCTTTGCCATCATTGAGGTATATTTTATTGGGAGAGTTCCGGTTTGTGATACAAAGATCGATGCAACCATCATTATTGATGTCAGCAAATGCAACGGCATTGCTTTTTGATGGTTCTGCTTTAGCCAGATCCGTTTGCGAAGTGATGTCCTGAAATTTAACGATCCGGCCATGGCTTTCATTGCGATAGATTTTATTAACCGAAAACCAGAATGAAACGCATAAATCGGGAAGGCCATCGTTGTCGATATCAGCAAATGAGGCACACATTCCCCCTTTTGTGGATGCCAGGCCTGCCGATGCAGTCACATCTTTAAAATGCCCGGAACCATCGTTGAGATAAAACTTGTTGGATGCATTTTCACTGGTCACAAAAAGGTCGAGATCCCCGTCATTATCTGCATCTGCAAATGCTGCTGTGTTTGATCTTTTCAGATCTTCGCAGGCGCGGTCTTTTTGATCTGAGACATCCCTGAAATAGCCTTTGCCACTGTTTATCAAAAGCTTGTTATTCCCATTCAGCGAACACAGGTAAATGTCCTGGTCCCCATCGTTATCAATGTCAGAAACAGCCACCCCCAAGTGGAGTTCAGAAGTCATAGCAAGTCTAAGGGATTTCGTGAAGCCGGTTGCACCTCTGTTTACCGCTTCATCCTTGAATCCCGGGCTTATAAAATCCTTCCTGTCTGAATTCAAGTAATTAATATACATTCTGTCCTGGTTAAATATACAGACAGCATATATATCATTTTTGTTGTCGGAATTAAAATCAGCAATGGCAACGCCATATTCATCATGGGCATAACCACCATATTCATAAAGATCAACTTTCGTGAAACCATCTACATTCTCAGGGCACGGAGGAAATTGTTTTTTCCCTGAATATAGAATCAATCCCTGGTCTCCGCAAATCCATATCTCGTTTTCCTTTGTCACAGAAAGGTCTCTCAGGTTTTCGTTCAACCGGAGGTCTATCTTTTTCATCACGTCGTTGTAGATATTCAGGATTAATCCGCTGTCACCGATTGCCCAAATGTTATTTTGATCTATGGAGACGATCTTGTTCGCCTTAGAGATCAACTCATTTTCAATGATTTTTACCGATTGATGATTGCCTGTTTTATAAATCGCAGCCTCAGTCAAGATTATTACAACGCCATTATCCGAGATGAAAAAATCCTTAATCCTTGTCCCAGAAAGGATCCGGTCATAGAGTTTGTTATTAAAATGGAATAGTTCGCCGGCATCACTTAACAGCCAGATACTGTTTTTATTTCTACCATACACTTTATGGATACCTCTGGAGGCCGGAGGTGGTGTGATTGTAATAAACTCATTATTTTCAAAAACAGATAATTCCCCCCTTCCGGCAAATATTCCAAAATTCTTGTTTTCAAAGTGGATTGCAAGGATCTCATTTGAAAACGGAGATCTTATCTTTTCAATCCTGTTTTGAGTAAAACGGTATAAATCAGAAGTGTTTAATTCGGTGTTGACAGTAAACCAATAATCATCCGTTGCAATTGGGAAAAAAAGACTGATATCCTCTTTTACAGTAAGATCAGCTTTTTCCCATATGGTGTCGTTCCAAACGTAAATTTTATCGGTAAGAATGAAATAATGATCGGATTCAGGAATAAAGATTTCACGAATGGTAGCCGGATTACCGGAATTGACCCTGACAAAGTTTACTACAGAATGATTCCCGGCAAAAGTTAAAGTGATTTCATGCAGTAGAATTGTAAATAAAGAGCTGAGCAGAAACAGTCTTTTTTGCATGGGTAACTTCATTGATAATCTCCGCCCTACAAAACAATCGGATAAAGATAATCAAAAATCCTTCCTTTAAGAAGCCACAATTCAGTATAATGAGTTCGATAATTGTACATTTTTGAATTATATGTAAAACAACAAACAAGGGAGCGGAGGTTCCCTGAGGTTCGAATCGACTTCATGCGGTTGACCAAGTTTTTACCGTTGATCTGGTCGCCCTCCAACCAGGAGAAATATTCCTTAGAAAGGATATCCGATCCCGAAGTTCCAGATGAGATCCTGCAGCTGCAGTTTGCTGAAATACCATTTGTTCTTGCTCGGCATTGACGGCATCCGGATAGGTATGGCCGGGTCGATGCGGAAGATGAAAAAGTCGAAATCCAGTCTGAATCCGATGCCCACGTCTATCCCCATCTGCCACATGAAGGAATCGAAATAAAAGGTGCCCCCGGGAAGGTCGGGCGACGGTTTCAGCAGCCACACGTTTCCGATATCGGTAAACAGGGCTCCCTTGAAAAAACTGTAGATCGGGAAACGGTATTCGACCTGGAACTGCAGTTGCATGTCACCTAGCTGCCCGAAATTCTGGCTGAGGGTGTCGTTGTGGAACGATCCCGGACCGAGGTCTCCCATCCGCCAGCCCCGCATGTCGTTGGCGCCCCCTGCCAGAAAGGCCTTTTCAAATGGCAGCACGGTGGAATTGCCGTAAGAGAACCCGATCCCCCCGTAAAACCGGTACACAACGGAATAGCCTTTCCCAAACTGGTTGTAGAATCGGAAGTCGAGATCTGGCCTGATGAACTGTGAATACTGGATGTTGAACAGGGTGTATTGCCCTTGCTCATTCTTCGGGGCATTAAAGATCTTGTCGATGCCGTAGATCAGGTTTCCGGCGGTCTCGAAATTGGAACGGATGTAGAAAAAATTCCGGTGTTTTGAAACGTTTTGGTTGCTGAATGTCAGGGTGTATTTCAGCCCGGCGATCATATGGTCGGTGTACTGGTTTTTGAACCGCTGGTCTTCGAGCGAATCCAACTCCGCTGTGAATTCGGGGCTTGGAAACACTTTGACCAGCAGCACTTCAACCGGGTTCAGCGTGTGTGAAAGAGTGGGATTCTGGATCCAGGTATATCCGAACGATGCATTCGCGATATGCCTGCTATAGTCAGGATCCTGTTTCTGCTGGAAATTGTACCCAATGCTCAGGGTGGTTTTCGGCTTGAACGACTTAGGCAGTTTTTCCTGCCTGATCGGGATGAGGAACTGCGGGAAGGTGATGCTGGCGTTGGCCCCGAACTCGATGGTGTTGAAAAGCCCTCCCTGGCCCCCTCCGGCCTGCATCTGGGTGGAAGCGCTCAGCGTCAGCTTGAATATCTGAGCCCCTTTGAAGATGTTTCGGTTCATGTACCCGATGTTGCCGGCTACGCCCAGGGCGCCGGCCGAGTTAGTGCCATCCGTGCTCCAGCTCAGGGATTGCGCCGACGACCTGGATAGCTTGATGTGGCTGTCGAGCTGGTAAGGCCACCCCCCGAGTTCGTCCATGTCAAGGTCCGCATCCTCATAATTGATGTTGATGAACCTGAAATTCTGCAGCCCTGATAACCGGGAATAGGTCTGCTCGATGTCTTTGGTGTTGTACCAGCTGTCAGGCTCGATCAGGATGTTCTGCGCAATCGTCTGCTGCCGGAGCTTGATCTTGTCGCGGTAAAGAAAATAGTAGGTGATGGAGTTCTTTCCTTTGTAGGGTGTTTCGTATGTTTTTACTACCGTGTCGTAAGTCACCGTGTCTTTCAGCTGGTTATCAAACTGGGGAAAAATATAAATACGGTGTACTTTGTAACGCCGGTGCGTCGTCTCCATCACAATCCCGAAGTCTTCCAGCGACGGCACCACCGGGTTGAGGATCTCAATGGTGATGTCCATCTGGCGGGAGTCGAGCAAACTGTCGACCTGGAATATGATATAATTGGAGGTGAACCGGTAGTAACCCCTGTTGACAAGGTCTTTTGTGATCCTGGTCCGTTCCGAATCGAGGGTGTATGCGTTGTAGTTGCTTTTCCTGGTCACCAGGCATTTGGAGGTGTCTAGAAATACAAAGGATGCCAGTTCAAGGTCAGTGATAGACCAGTTGAGCTTCCGGATAGTGTAAGGCTGTGTGGTTTTGATCCGGTAAACCACCTTTGCTTTTTTCTTTTTGTTCGTGATCGTATCGGAGAGCTCTGAGTTGAAATAGCCTATGTTGTTCAGGTATAGCCCCATCTGTTTCCTGGTGATCTTGACCATGGATGTATCGAGGATCACGGGTGCCGACCCGACTTTGGTGCGCAGCCATCTCTTGAACTTCGAATCTTTCCCTTTGGTACCCCAGTTGTACAGAGAAATGCCGGGTCTGAAGATCCCCAGGAACTTTTTGTTCGGCTCCTGCTGGTAGTAGCCTGAAAGTTCATCCGTGGAGATCTTCTTGGTATCAACCGAAATTTTATTGCTCATCAGCAGGTACTCCCCCTCAGAAAGGTGTTTGGTCACATTGCATGCACCCATGAACAGGAGCGCAACAAGAAGGGTGAGAACAAATCGCTGGTTCAATGCCTTTATAAATGAGTTTATCTGTCGCAAAGGTAATGATTAGATGGCAGGAGCTTTTAACTGGGAAGAAGTCCGAACAACTTCTTGATGGACCGGTGGAACTTATGTACCCCTTTTACCGGCTCAACCCACATGAAGATGCACTGCCTTGTGATCAGGCGAATCCCCGCTTCCGTTGCAATCTTCACGGCTTCCGGGGTATCCGACATCTGCTGGATCCAGATGTGGTCTATTCCGTGAGCGATCGCTTCCATGACGAACTTTTCCGTCTCCGCTTTCGGTCTCAGGATCAGAAGGTGTTTGACCTCTTCGGGCAACTCACCGATGGATGAAAAAGCCTGGATGTCGTCAATCCTGTCCGCATAAGGGTTGATGGGATAGAGTTCATATCCGTGTTCTTTCATCACTGTGAAAACCTGGTAACCGAATTTTTTCGGGTCTCGTGAAACCCCGGCAACAGCCATTTTTTTCGCATCCAGAAACTGGTTAATCTGTGTGCGTGGTACTTTTTGTGCTTTCATGATGGGCTCTTTTTTGTAAGGTTAAACCGTTCGGGATGACAGGGTGTCTTATCCCGGTAGAAATCCTGGATGAATATCATGTCTTTCTCGTAGTCACCGCTGGGATGAAATACCGGACCAACGCCACCGGTCCTGGTTCTGTAATCAATGAAAGAGAGGGCAAGCGGTACTCCCGCCTCCATGGCAATTAGGTAGAAGCCTTTTTTCCAGTGCTCCACGCGTCTCCTGGTTCCTTCGGGAGTGATCACGACCACCAGCTCGTCATGTTCCCTGAACATCTGGACCACCTGGCTCACCATGTTGCTTTTGAATTTCCCCCGGTCGACGGGCAGCCCGCCAATTCTCTCCATCAGCCATCCGAGCGGAAAGACAAAACTCTCTTTTTTTATCAGGAACCTGATGTTGATGCGGATGGCCCAGAAGGTAAGCCGACCCACAACAAAATCCCAGTAACTGGTGTGGGGCGCCGAAACCACTACCGCTTTTTTGATGCCATCAGGCAGGGCTCCGTTGGTGTTCCATCCGAAGAGCCTCAGGATTGCTTTTGACAACCATCTAAACATGACTTACTTTTTGAGCAAATTCATAGGATATATAATTATCAAGACTCAGACATACATCTGTGGAAAAGTCCACGGCCAGCCGCATGATCTCTATCCATTGCTCCCTGGAAAGAGGCAGGGGATGTGCTTCCGGAATTTCTGACAAAGACCAGATCAACCCGGCGTTGAAAGCATCTCCCGCACCAATGGTACTCACCGGGCAGATATCGGGAACTGCCATTTTTAACTGAAGCTCCGGTGTGAGCACCTCCACCCCTTCACCGCTTTTCGTGTACACCAGGGTATCTCCTCCGTGCGAGGTGATCTCTTTGTAAGCGCCTGCGGAATCTCCCACTTCGAAGATATGCATGAAGTCGGCGGCCGATCCCCTTGTGAGCTGTGCAATTTGGATGTTTTCCAGGATCCACGGGCGGAACTCGGGAAGTATATGCAGGTAAGGCTTCCTGAAGTTCGGGTCGTACACCAGGAATGCTCCGTTCGACCTGGCTTCCTGGAGAAAGTCCCAGAGCGGTTTCCTGACTTCATGCGAGATGGCATAAAAGGAGCCGAACAGCACGATGTCGCCGTCGCAGGCTTCGGGCATGTTTGCCAGGTTGCGAACTTCAGGGAAGTTGCGGTAAAAGGCATAGCTGGCATTTCTCTTTTCATCCAGGAAAGCCAGTGCGATGGCTGTCTGGCCCTGGTCAAACCGTTCGGTGTACCGGGTGTCGACCCCGTTCCCGGCCAGGAAGCCCATGATCAGGTCGCCGGCGGCATCCCGCCCGAAATCGCTGATGAAGACCGGGTTGGTGCCTTTCCGCCCCAGCGAAACAGCCGTGTTAAGCATCGATCCTCCCGGACGGGCAGCAACAGGCTGGTTGTCGCGGAAGATAATGTCAAGCACGGTCTCGCCTATGCAGAAGATCCTTTTCATCAGTATTCGATATCCAGGTCCAGTTGCTCTTTGAGTTTATGAAGGGCTGGGTTTTTTGCCGCCATCTTTTCGAACTTTTCCTTATCGGTATAAGGTTTTAATTCAAGGTGATTTTCCTGTACGCTGGTATGGACAGTGATCTGGTGATTGTTGAGGCCTTTCCTGAGAAAATCCAGCAGCTCCCCGCGTCTCTGGTTGAACTCATCCGCGATGATCCGGTTGTCCACCTCAAAATCGATCCGCCACCCTTCGCCCAGCTTCGGCTCCCTGGAAGTCAGGGTTGTGGCCAGGTGAGGCAGGTCGGTTTGCAGTCCTGCGGCAAACGTTTTCCAGTGCGTCATCAGCTCCTCCTCCGTGAAAGGATTGGCAGGCTTGTACTGATCCCCGTCCTCTGCTTCCATGGTTTTTGGTTCAGGTTTCAGCGGCGCTTTGATGGAGATCGTTCCCGGTATCAAGAGTCCGTTCTGAGCTAGTGCAGATGGTGCCATGGTGCCGTGGTGCGCTGGTGATTGTGTTACCTTGGTGTCTTGCTGCTCTGGTGCCTTGTTGCCCTGGGGCAGTGGTGAAGTTCTTCTGGCATCCGGCATCCGGGATCCGGTATCCTGTTTTTTCTCTCCGGCATCCGGCATCCGGGATCCAGCGTCACCTTTTTCGTATGCACACATCTGCATCATGGTCAGCTCCAGGTGGAGCCGTTTGTTGTTGCTGATCCTGTAGTTAAGGTCGCACCGGTTGCTGAGATCGAGGATGTTCAGCAGCAGCCCGGCAGAGCAGTCGGCCGACTGCTGCAGGTACTGCTGGCGGATATTCGGGGCCACCTCAAGCAGTTTCACCGTAGACGGATCCTTGCAGACAAGGAGGTTACGGATATGTTCCCCGTAGCCTGTCAGGAAATGCTGGCCGTCAAAGCCTTTCTCCAGGATCTCGTTGAGGATCAGCAACACCCCCGGAATATCATGGTCAAGGATCTTATCCGTGATGTCAAAATAGTACTCATAATCAAGGACATTCAGGTTCTCCAGCACAGTGGCATAGGTGAGTTCCTGGCCGGCAAAACTCACCAGCTGGTCGAAGATCGACAGAGCGTCGCGCATGGCTCCGTCGGCCTTCTGTGCAATGACATGCAAGGTGTCTTCGCTGACGGCAATATGCTCCTGTTCAGCGACATACTTGAGCTGGCCGGCAATGTCATCCACCGTGATCCGGCGGAAATCAAAGATCTGGCACCTGGACAGGATCGTAGGCAGGATCTTGTGCTTCTCCGTGGTGGCCAGGATGAACTTGGCATACGCCGGGGGCTCTTCCAGTGTCTTGAGGAAAGCGTTGAAGGCAGAGGCGGAGAGCATGTGAACCTCATCGATGATGTATACTTTGTAGATGCCCATCTGCGGAGGGATCCTCACCTGGTCGACCAGGCTGCGGATGTCGTCGACCGAATTGTTGGAAGCGCCGTCAAGCTCATAGATGTTGAAAGAGGCATTCTCATTGAAGGAGATGCAGGAGGGACAGGCGTCGCAGGCTTCTGTACGCGGAGAGAGGTTTTCGCAGTTGATGGTCTTTGCCAGGATCCTGGCACAGGTGGTTTTCCCGACGCCCCTAGGGCCACAGAACAGGAACGCCTGGGCCAGCTGGTTATGCCTGATGGCATTTTTCAGGGTGCTGGTAATGGAGGGTTGCCCCACTACCGTATCAAAGGTTTGCGGACGGTATTTCCGGGCTGATACGATGAAGTCTTGCATGTGTGTGAATTCGGTAAATCAGGCACTCAAAAGTACGAAAGTTTTTGATTTTTGTGTAATTTGGCTCATCCAACCCGATATGCCGTGCTGATGTTTTTTACCTCTTCTGTCCCGTCCCGCCTGCAATATATTGTCCGGCTTCTTTTTGAAGAGATCTCGGGACTGAACGTCACATTTACCATGTCAAAAGAGGAGTATCTCTCTTTCTCCGGCCCCAAGATTGCCTATTGCAGGGAAGATCCCGGGGATGGCTTTTTCGTGGAGTCTTCGGGACTCTTGTTTGAAAAGAAGATCTTTCCGCATGAAGTTGCCGTCCGCCGCTACCGGGATATTCCCATCCTTTTTGAATCCGCTGCACCGGCCCTCCCCGGATCGGCCGGCGGAGATACGGTTTTTCCGTTCGACATCCTGGCCGCGGCTTTCTACCTGGTTTCAAGGTACGAGGAGTATCTGCCATTCGAATCTGACAAATACGGAAGATTCCCGGCCACTTCCAGCATGGCTTACCGGGAAGGGTTCCTCGGCACACCGGTAGTAAATATCTGGCTGAAGCTCTTCATGGAACGGCTGAGCCGGAAGTACGCGTCGCTGATGACGCACTATGAGCCTTACCGGTATCTCCCCACGATCGATATCGACCACGCATACGCTTATCGCAACCGCTCCCTCTTCAGGACTATGGGAGGCATCGGTCGTTCCCTGGTGCACGGGCGGCCAGGCGAGGTGCTGGGCCGGTTCCGGGCGCTGGCAGGATTGTCAGACGATCCGTTCGATACGTTCTCTTTTATCCGCAGCATCCATGAACGGCATCAGCTCTCCACAAAATGTTTTATGCTGTTTGCCGATTACGGGGGCAACGACAACAACATCACGGTCAAAGGTAAAGGAATGCGGGACCTGGTGCAATCCCTTTCAGGATGGTCAGCATTGGGGGTGCATCCCTCCATCTCCGCATCGGAACATTTACCCCGGCTGGAAGCCGAGATCAAGGGACTGTCACAGGCCGCAGGAAAGGAGATCACCTGCAGCCGCCAGCATTTTCTGAAGTTCAGACTTCCCGAACCGTTCCGGCAACTGGGCAGGTTAGGGATAACTGATGAATATTCGATGGGATTCGCGTCGAATCCGGGTTTTCGCGCTGGGATAGCGCATCCTTTCAACTTTTTTGACCTGGCCGGAAACGAAGAGACCACCCTGCGCATCCATCCAGTACAGGTGATGGATGTCACTTTCAGGGATTACCTGCGTCTTACACCCGCAGAAAGCCTGCTACAGATAAAACAAATCATCAGTCAGGTTCGTTTGTACAATGGTGAATTTGTCAGCCTCTGGCACAACGAAAGCCTCTCGGACACAGGGAGATGGAAAGGCTGGAAACGCCTTTACGAGGAAGTGGTAAACGAAGCAGCTATATAAAACTGGGAACTACGATTTTCGAATTACGAATGAGATGAACCTTACCTGAAACCCGAAACCCGGAACCCGAACATGATCCACTATCTGCTCCACAACCAGATTGACAAAGCGCTTTGGGACCGCTGTATCCGGGAATCGGTCAACTCCCTTGTTTACGGATTTTCCTGGTACCTCGACCTGGTGTCCCCTGGCTGGGATGCCCTGGTGGAGGACGACTACCGGAGTGTCTTCCCCCTTACACGGAAAAGAAAAGCAGGTATATCTTACCTGGCTCAGCCTTTTTTTACGCAGCAACTCGGCCTCTTTACCACCGGTCTCCTGTCGCAGGAGCTGGTCACCCGGTTTCTCCAAGCCATACCGGGGAAGTTCCGGTTGGTGGAGATCCATCTGAATGGATACAACAAGGTGGATGCTTCCAAGTTCGATGTGACTTCCCGAGTCAACCATGAACTGGAACTGGTTCTCCCATACGACCAGCTGAGCAGCCGGTACTCGCAGAACACCCGGCGCAACATCCGGAAAGCCCTGGAAGAGAACGTGGCAGTACAACGAAAGATTACATCCGATGAACTGATCTCGCTCTTCAGGAACAATTTCGGTGAACAGGAGGGGAAATTGTCGTACCGGAACTATATCGCCATTGAAAAAATCATCCATCACAGCCTGCGGGAAGCCACGGGTTTCGTGATGGGTGCCGGGAACAGGGAAGGTGTGGCAGATGCAGCCGCCTTTTTCCTGAAAGACCGCTCCCGGTACATCCTGCTGCTTGCCGCTTCCGACTTCAATACGAGAAGCAATGGAGCAATGTTCCTGCTCCTCGACACGTTTATCAGGGACCATGCCGGCCAGATGGCTCTGCTCGATTTTGAAGGAGGGAACGATCCCGGCCTGGGTCGTTTTTACAAAAGTTTCGGAGCGAAAGAGACGACCTACCCGTTTATCAGAATATCGCGCATCCCATTTTATAAACTGTTCGGTAGAATCTGAAATTTATTATCTTTGTTTGAAATGATGTATATATGAATTCTTCTTCCATGATACGGCTTCTTGGCCAGTCGGATTCCCTGCTGAACCAGTTTATGGCAGAGATCCGTGATGCCGAGATTCAACGCGATAGCCTCCGTTTCCGTAACAACCTCGAACGTATCGGCGAGATCTTCGCTTATGAAATCAGCAAGGAGCTGGCTTACAAAGAGAAGGAGGTTGCTACCACTCTTGGCATCGCCAGTGTTCCTGTTCTGACACAGTACCCGGTGCTGGCCACGATCCTGCGGGCAGGCCTGCCTTTTCACCAGGGTTTCCTGAACTTTTACGACCGGTCGGCAAATGCTTTTGTGTCTGCCTACCGGATGGCCCACAAAGACGGCACCTTCAGCATGAGCATCGAGTATGCCTCGTCGACATCTATTGACGGAAAGGTGTTGATCATCTGCGACACGATGGTCGCGTCGGGTTCATCCATGCTTCATACTTATAAGGAACTCCTCACCAGGGGAAAACCGTCACACGTTCACATCGCCACGATCCTGGCCAGCATGGAGGGGGTGAACAACCTGAAAAAATCCCTGCCAAAGAAAAATGTCACCATCTGGGTGGGAAATGTCGATGAAGAGCTCACCGCTCAACTATTCCTTGTTCCCGGGCTGGGAGACGCCGGAGACCTGGCCTTCGGGGAGAAAACCTGAAAACCTGCAGTCCGATGAAACAAACACTTGTCATAGAGAATATCAAGGTCTCCCTCGATTCTATCAGGAGCCACCTCCTGCGAAGCATCCTCACCATTCTCATCATCGCATTCGGGATCATGGCTCTTGTTGGGATCCTTACTGCGACAGATTCCATCAAGTATTTCCTTACCGCCAATTTTTCCATGATGGGATCGAACACATTCACCATCCGCAACCGCTCTCTCAATGTTCATATCGGCGGGCAGCAGAACAAACAGAAGAGGTTTGAACCCATCACCCTCGACCAGGCGATGGAATTCAAGGAGCGGTTTAATTTTCCGGCATTCACTTCGGTCTACGCTTATGCGACAGGCATTGCCACCGTGAAGTTCGGATCCAACAAGACCAATCCGAATACCCGGGTTATCGGGGTGGATGAGAACTATATCTTCACCTCTGGGGATGAGATCGCCAACGGACGGAATTTTACCCAGGATGACATCAATTATGGCACAAGTGTTGTCATCATCGGTCCCGAAATAGCGAAGAACATCTTCAAGAACAAGGAGGATCCTGTCGGACAGATCATCTCCGTCGGCTCCGGGAAGTACCGCGTTGTTGGGGTGCTGAAAGAGAAAGGATCCAGTATGGGGTTCAGCGGCGACAGGAGTTGCTTCATCCCTCTCAACAACGTCAGGACTTACTTCCCACGCCCCAATATGTCGTACAACATCAGTGTGATGGTCACCAACCAGGAGCAGATGGAAGCCGGGGTGGGAGAAGCCACCGGGCTGCTCCGCAGCATCCGGCAGGTGCCTGTCGGCCTGGAGGAGTCGTTCGAGGTCACCAAAAGCGATGAGATCGCCAAGATGCTGATCGACAACATCCGCTATGTTACGATTGCAGCTACATTCATCGGCCTGATCACCCTGATGGGGGCTGCCATCGGGTTGATGAACATCATGCTTGTATCTGTGACGGAACGGACCCGGGAGATCGGCATCCGGAAGGCTATCGGGGCAACCAAACGGCTCATCCGCAACCAGTTCCTGGTTGAAGCCATCGTGATCGGACAGCTGGGTGGCGCCCTGGGCATCGTCCTCGGGATCCTCATCGGGAATGTGATCTCCCTGGCTATCGGAAGCGCCTTTATCATCCCGTGGGTATGGATCATCATGGGGGTTCTTGTCTGTTTCGGGGTGGCTCTCATATCCGGGATCTACCCTTCGCAGAAAGCCGCCAACCTCGATCCCATCGAATCACTTCGTTACGAATAGGCCTGGCTCATGGATGTAAACCGGGTCAGATCCATGCTGCTGCATGAGTTTCCCCATTCCACCACGGCAGGGCAGGAGCAGTTGATGGGTGAGCTAGCTGTTTTCCTTACCATCTCGTGGAAGAAATCCAACGCCCTGTTCCTGTTAAAAGGATATGCAGGCACTGGCAAGACCACTGTAGTGAAGGCGCTCGTGAATGTCCTTCCTGCCCTGGGGAAGCGAACCGTGCTGATGGCTCCCACCGGAAGGGCCGCGAAAGTGATGGCCGGCTATACCGGGAAGCAGGCACACACGATCCACCGGAAGATCTACATTGCCTGGACCAACAAGGAGGGGCAGATCGAGATGAAGCTTCAGAAGAACCTGCACCGTCACACCCTCTTCATCGTCGACGAAGCTTCCATGATCCAGCATGCCATGCCGGTGGAAGGACAGCTGGTTGCCTCCCGCAACCTGCTCGACGACCTCTTCGCCTATGTTCAGTCGGGGGAGAACTGCCGGCTTCTGTTTATTGGTGATGCCGCTCAGCTGCCACCTGTCGGGCTCGACTACAGTCCGGCTCTCGATGCCGCTTTTCTGAAGAACGCTTACGACCTGGAGATTGACTCGTTTGAGCTGCTGGAGGTGGTAAGGCAGTCGCAGGAGTCGGGCATCCTGGTCAACGCCACACACATCCGGGAGGAGATCACAAAGAAGGAGTTGAAACTACCCCTGTTCCGGCTGGGATCGTTCCCCGACATCCTCCGCCTTACCGGCAATGAGCTGGAAGAAGCCCTCAACCAGGCCTATTCCGGGGCAGAGCGGGAAAACAACGTGGTCATCTGCCGGTCCAACAAGCGTGCCAACATCTTCAACCGGGAGATCCGGCGGAGGATCCTCTTCCTCGACGGAGAGATCACCACCGGCGATTACCTGATGGTGGTGAAAAACAACTATTTCTGGCTTCCGCTGGAGTCCTCCGCCGGATTCATCGCCAACGGCGACATCGTGGAGATCACCCGCATCCGGAAATATGAAGAGCTGTATGGCTTCCGCTTTGCCGACCTCACCATCCGCTTTATCGACTATCCCGACGAGCCGGATCTGGATGTCAAGATCATCCTCGACACCCTCGGTTCCGAGTCAGCTGCCTTGCCGCAACCCGAGAACAACAGGCTTTTCCAGACCATCATGGAGGACTATTCAGAGTTAAAAAACCGCCGCGCCAGGGTTGAAAAAGTGAAAGCCAGCCCCCATTTCAACGCACTCCAGGTCAAATTTGCCTATGCACTGACGTGCCACAAAACGCAGGGAGGCCAGTGGGATACCGTATTTATCGATCAGGGTTACCTTACGGAACAGATGCTGAATACCGAATACCTTCGCTGGCTTTATACCGCCGTTACCCGCGCTACAAAAAAAATGTTCCTGGTGAATTTCCAGGAACGATTTTTTTTCTAGATATGCCCCATGGGGCATCTGCGGCAGTTACCACCCCACCAGCGTAATCCCGACACTCCAGGGATACAGCACCGGGCCTTTGTTCTTCGCGTACATAGGGGTCAGTGAATAGGTGGCGAAGAGGTTCAGGTAAGACCAGCCAACCCGTACCGAAGCATCCAGTTTGAAAGGGTTCAGGTGGTATGGGCCGTGATTCCTGATCACCGGATCGTCGGCATAGAATGAAGCAACCTTTTGCCCCTTGTCGTCAGCCAGGTAATAGGTGTCCTGCCACTGGTAAAGACGCTGTTTCTGGTAGGTCTGCAGGCGCAGTCCCCCGATCACGCCAAAAGTGAAGTGGAAACTGTTGATCCTGTGGCCGGGGTTCGTCTGGTATTCAAACAGCAACGGCAAGGTCATGTAGGAAACAAAGAGCTTGTTTACTTTCATCTCCACCGGTCTCCCTTTGTCGTCGATCGTGTTGTAAGCCATGAGCGCCGAGGAATCGCCGATCAGCGTATAGGAACCGGTGAAAAAATAATTCTGCAACGAAAAACCCAATCCGGAGGTAAATCCGAATTTGTTTTTGGCGATATTGACGTTCAGTTCGAAGGGATTCAGGTTGACCATGAGCGACCGGGCCGTATTCATGTCGAGCCACTGGTTCCCGGGACCGAAATCCATGTTGAAATCTTTGTTGACGTACCCGTTCCAGCCAAAATCAACACCAGCCCAGTGACCGTTGTACTTCCCTTTTTTGCAGTAAAAGGGAAATGTACCCCAGTTGGTGCCGCCATAGTCAAACTTGTGGTCTTTTTTGTTAATGTAAATAATTACGGAGTCTTCGCCCATATTCTGGATCCTGACTCCGCTTAAAATAAGTTCCGAATGGTCATGTTTATGCCTGTGCCCGTGATCTTCATCATCCTGGCCTTTTGATTTAGTCGGTAAAATAAAGATTATCGCTGCTGACAAGGCGTATGTCAGAATTAATTTCATTTTTTTCATTTTCGGCTTTGATTTTGGTTAAGTCAATAAGACGAAATTGCAGAGTCAAAGTTACACGGAAATAAAGAAATATTCCATTCAATGCCATTTTACTTGTCATCAAAATTATCCGGTATCCGGCATCCAGGATCCAGTATCTAGCTGTCGAGTTTGAGCACAGCCAGGAATGCTTTCTGGGGGACTTCAACATTCCCGACCTGGCGCATTCGTTTCTTGCCTTTCTTCTGTTTCTCCAGGAGTTTTCGTTTGCGGGTGATATCTCCTCCGTAACATTTGGCCGTTACGTCCTTGCGCAGGGCTTTCACAGTTTCGCGTGCGATGATCTTGGCGCCGATCGCTGCCTGGATGGCAACATCGTATTGCTGGCGGGGTATGAACTCTTTAAGTTTTATGCAGAATCTCCGGCCGAAGTCATAGGCGTGATCCCTGTGGATCAGGGTGGAAAGTGCGTCAACCGGCTCGCCGTTGAGCAGGATGTCGAGTTTGACCAATTGCGCCTCCTTGAATCCCGACTGGTAATAATCGAATGAGGCATACCCTTTGGAGATGCTTTTAAGTTTGTCGTAAAAGTCGAAAACGATCTCCCCCAGGGGCAGTTCCACGGTGAGTTCGGTGCGGTCGGTGGTGAGGTATACCTGGTTTTTCAGGGTGCCACGTTTATCGATGCAGAGGCGCATGATGGCCCCTACGTATTCGGAACGGGTGAGGATATTTGCAGAGATATAAGGCTCCTCGATGTGGTCGATGAGTGTTGGATCGGGAAGTCCTGATGGGTTATGGACCTCGATCACCTCACCCTTGTTGGTGAATATCCTGTATGAAACGTTCGGTACCGTGGTGATCACATCCATGTCGAACTCCCTGTCGAGTCTTTCCTGAACGATCTCCATATGAAGAAGTCCGAGAAATCCGCACCTGAATCCGAAGCCCAGCGCTACTGACGATTCAGGCTCAAACGAGAGGGAAGCGTCATTAAGCCTCAGCTTTTCGAGCGAGTCGCGAAGTTCTTCATAATCATCGGCATCCACGGGATAGATCCCTGCAAACACCATCGGTTTTACCATCTCAAATCCGTCAATCGCCTTGTCGCATGGCCGGGCCACATGCGTGATCGTATCCCCGACCTGCACCTCTTTGGATGTTTTGATCCCGGAGATGATGTACCCGACGTCACCTGCAAAAAGGACCTGCCTGGGTTCGGGCCTCAGTCCCAGCACCCCAACCTCGTCGGCTTCATACTGTCTGCCGGCGTTGACAAACTTTACCTTGTCACCTTTCCGGAGAGTGCCGTTGAAAATCCTGTAATAGGCGATGATGCCACGGTAAGAGTTGAAAAAGGAATCAAAGATCAGAGCTTGCAACGGAGCCTCAGTGTCGCCTTCCGGGGGAGGGATCTTCTGGATGATGTCTTCCAGGATCTGATCGATCCCGAATCCGAATTTAGCGCTGGCTTCGATAATTTCCTCGCGGGCGCATCCGAGGGTCTCCACAATCTGGTCTTTCACCTCCTCGATCATCGCATTTTCCATGTCGATCTTGTTGAGCACGGGGATGATATGAAGGTCATAATCTACCGCCATATAGAGGTTGGAGATGGTCTGTGCCTGGATGCCCTGGGTGGCATCCACAACGAGCAGAGCCCCTTCGCAGGCTGCGATTGCACGCGAAACCTCATAGGAGAAATCAACATGCCCGGGCGTATCGATCAGGTTCAGGATGTAGTCTTCTCCATCCTGTTGGTACTTCATCTGGATGGCATGGCTCTTGATGGTGATGCCGCGCTCCCGCTCCAGGTCCATGTTATCCAGCACCTGGTCCTGGAAGTCCCGTTCCTGGATCGTCCGGGTCCTCTCCAGCAACCTGTCGGCCAGCGTACTCTTCCCGTGATCGATATGGGCTATGATGCAAAAGTTGCGGATATTTTTCACGGCGCAAAGATAGCAAATGTAAAGACGTGGCGCGCCGCGTCTACCTTAAAATCGTCACCGATCCCCTCAGGGTTCGCTTGACGATACCTGAAAGTGTGATCTCGAACACGTCGCACACGTAAAAGTAGACTCCGTCGCTGCATGGCTGGCCCGTTACCTGGTCCCTGCCGTCCCAGTCAATATCTGGCTCATGGGTACTGAACACCTCTTTCCCCCAACGGTCGAACAGGTTCAGGTTAATGCTCTCTACAGAGGTGTAGGGAAAGGGCTCAAACAGGTCGTTATGCGTATCCCCGTTGGGGGTAAAGGCATAGGGGAGACGGTAAACCGGACAGGCAGAATTATTGATGCACACAATATTGCTGAGATCACTCTCGTTGCCTGCCGAGTCGACGGCTGTGACGGCGTAACAACCTACGATCGAAAGGGGTGGTTTGTGCCCGTATGTGGTGTCGTAGATGCCGGAAAGGGAGTCGATGATCTCAGGATCCTGGCTCTTATCAGGCGCATACCATATGTAGTACTTAACGATATCGTAGGTACATGTATCATCCGGGTTGTACCAGGAAAGGTGGTTTGTGACTGTCTCACAGTCGGTACGGACCGAAAGGACCGGGGAGCAGGGAGGCAGGTCATCAACCGGAACGGCACAGGTGATCTGGGAAAGGTTGAGGATCGGGTCCACGAAACCTCCCGCTGAATACTTGCCCCGGCTCCGGATGTAATAACAATATCTTACTCCGTTGGCGAGTCCTTTGTCTGTGTAAAAAGGTACGGGTGAAGAACCACTTGAGTCGAACTGGGCCTGCTGGGGATTGTACCTGAACACCGCGTAGTTCAAGTTGTTCCATGGTACTGCAACGTTCCATTCCAGGATAAGTTTTTTGTCGGTGGGGGTGATCTCAAGGAACATGGACTCGGCCGGCTGGGAGGAGCCTATCAGGAACTCCATCCCCGGGGTCTTGTTATAAAAATCGATCCGGTATATAAATGAATGATTTTCCGTGTTCAGGATGGTGTCGGTAAAGATGGTGTCATTCAGGTCATTAAAGGTCTGGATCGATGTAAACTGGCCGGGCTGGTCTGACCTTGCCCGGGTGATCACATAAGAATAGGGTCCGGGTGCCTGGATGGTATCCACCTCTGTTGGCTTTGACCATGCCAGGTAAAGGGAGCCGTTCACGGGATCGGTCACACGGATGCTGACATTGGTGATAACAGGAACGTCCTTTTTAAGGGTTGCGCAGGCTTCATTGGAAGCATACCCCTCCGCCTTGTCGGGATACCAGGCAGTGACAAGGTAGCAATATTTCACTCCCTGGAAGAGCCCCTGTCCGTTGTTGTTGTCGAGATAGTTGGTCTGGGTAAGATCATCAAGTGTGGCTATCCTGGTATAACCAAGATTGGGAGGAACGCCTGTTTCGCAGTAGGATGGAACAAATCCCGAGGAGTCGGCTTTCCGGTAGATGTAAAATCCGGAAGCATTTTCACAGGAATAACTATCCCAGTTGAGTGTCATGGAGGTTCCGAGAGGTGTTGCCGTCAGGTTCTGCGGGGCGGGTCCCACTACCCTGATCTTCATGGACTGGATGTCGGTAAGGCTGACCGGCTTGCTGTTGTCCTGCGCTTTGAAAAAGACCTGGTAGGGGTTGATTTTCACATGATCGCAAACTGTTGGCCAGCTGAATGTAGCAGTGACCCTGGCAGTATCGGAGGCAGGGTTCGGGGTCATCACGGCATGGTGTTCGGGCATCAGAAACGGACCTCCTGTAGCTGTGAGCGTTACGATATTAGAGTCGGGATCATATGCCGTTACCGGAAATGTCAGTGTTTGCCCCGCTTCCACGCAGGTGTCTTTCAGGGGTTCTATAACAGGAGGTTTGTTGTCGCAGGCGATCACGATGATCTGCATATCACGGAGTACGCTTCCTATTTTTGCGCCGTCGCGCCATTCTTCTATAAGGATGGCGATGTTGTACTCTCCCTGTTGTGGTGGTGTTACCCAGAACAGATCGCCTGTAACGGGATTCAGCACGAGAGAGTCTGAAGCAGGCGGAAGGGTGTATCCCGGGATTGGGAGACCCATGGCTCCCAGGCAGGTAACAAGCCTGTATGAGAGGCTGTCCCCGTCCACATCATACGCTCCGGGGTTGTGAAGGAATGTCTGGTTGACGCAGGCATTATCGATGGGCGGGAGCAGCAGGACAGGAGAGTTGTTGTACCCTCCCAGGAAAGGGCTGATCACCAGTTCTGAATAGATAAACAGCGGGATATTGATCGAATTGGGGATGTTCAGGATGCCTCCGTTCCGGTTGGGATCTTCGCAGGAGATGGTGTAGGTGGACGGCCCGGCGAAGGTATGCTGCCCTACGTACTTGTTAAACGATATGTCGTTGGGAAGGTATTTGATCTCCACCCGCGGGATCTCGCTTGCGGTACCATCCCCCCAGTGGATAGTAAGGTAGTCGCGGTAGGCATTTGCAGGACTTGGCGTGTAGGTGTAAGATATGAGGGTGATTTCATAGGTGAGGCCAGCAAGATGCCGGTATGTGATCTCGGCGGCACGCTGGTGTGTGGCGATCAGCGACACGGGGTATGCTATCAGCGGAAAAAAAAGAATCAGGAGCCGTTGGCAGAAGCGGACAGACATCGTTGCTGAAGAGATCAGGAAATGCTGATCAAAAGTACTAATTTTCCCATTCTAAAATTCACTAATTTTGCAATCCTGACAGAATCAGAGTCCTGATATGTACCAGTTTGATTCGGAAGTAGAGAAAAAAGAGATCCTCCGCCGTTACCGTTACCTGATGAAGGTCTGGCTCCCCAAAAAGGAGGAAGACCGTAAGATGGTGCGGAAGGCATTCAACATGGCCGTTGATGCGCACAAGGACATGAGACGCCAGAGCGGGGAGCCCTACATCTACCATCCGCTAGAAGTGTCTATCATCTGTGCCAGGGAGATCGGCCTCGGAATGACCTCCATCGTTTGCGCACTACTCCATGATGTGGTGGAAGACACCGAGTTCACCCTGGAAGACATCCGCGGACTTTTCGGTGATAAAATAGCCTCAATCATTGATGGCCTGACAAAGATCAAAGGGATCTTTGACCAGAAGACCTCCTCCATCCAGGCGGAGAACTTCCGGAAGATCCTGCTGACCCTTTCTGATGATGTCCGTGTGATCCTCATCAAACTGGCCGACAGGCTCCATAACCTCAGGACACTCGATGCTCTCAGGGAGGAGAAACGCCTGAAAGTGGCCTCTGAGACGATTTACCTCTATGCACCCCTGGCACACCGGCTTGGCCTGCATGCCATCAAAACTGAGATGGAAGACCTGGCGATGAAGTATACCGATCCGGAGATTTTTGAGGCGATCTCAAACAAGTTAAAGGAATCGGAAAAAGAACGGATCCGTTTCATCAACAAATTCATCCAGCCGATCCGTGAGACCATGACCGCACAAGGCTGCAGGTTCAGCATCTCGGGCCGTGAAAAGTCCATCGCCTCTATCTGGGAGAAAATGAAACACAAGGAGGTGCCCTTTGAAGAGATCTTCGATGTGTTTGCCATCCGCATCATCCTGGATTCTCCGCTGGAGACGGAAAAAGCGGATTGCTGGACAGCGTACTCAATCATAACCGACATTTACCGGCCAAATATGGAACGGCTGCGCGACTGGATATCGATTCCAAAGGCGAACGGATATGAAGCGCTGCACACTACTGTTATGAGCCATACCGGCCAGTGGGTCGAGATCCAGATCCGCTCGAAACGGATGGATGAGATCGCAGAGAAAGGGTATGCAGCACACTGGAAATACAAAGACACCATCAAGGTCAGCAGTCAGCTTGATCACTGGCTTGACCGCATCAAGGAGATGCTGGATTCACCGGGCGACAATGCCCTGGCTTTCATCGATGACATCAAAGGCTACTTTTTCCTGGATGAGATCTCGGTTTTCACACCTCAGGGAGAATTACGCACGCTTCCGGCAAACAGTTCCGTGCTCGATTTTGCTTATGCGATCCATTCCGAAATAGGAAACACATGCATCGGCGCCAAAGTGGATAAAAAACTGGTTCCTATCAATGCAAAGCTGAAAAACGGTCAGCAGATCGAGATCATCACTTCATCCAGGCAATCCCCCAGGGATGAGTGGCTCGGTTACGTGGTTACAACGCGGGCGAAGAGTAACATCAAGCAAAGCGTGAAGGAATACAAACGAAAGTTCCAGGTACAGGGTGAGGAAAATCTCGTTCGCTGGTTTGAAAAGTCAAACATAGAAGCGACGGCTGACAATATCAGGCATTTTCAGGTGGCGAACAATTTTACCTCGCTTACAGATCTGTACTTTGCTGCATCCCAGGAGAAGATAGGATTTAAGGATGTGAAAGCATTTGCAGCAACCAGTATGAAGAGTGGCTGGCTTACCTTTCTCACCAAGCCCGTCACAAAGGCAAAACCCACTGAAGTGGTGATTCCGGCGGCTGAGAAAGATCCCAAGAAAGCCCCGTCTTCTTTGTCCTCAGGAACGAAAAGCGCCCAGTCGGACCACGGGTTTGAAGTGGCCCTGTGCTGCAATCCCATCCCGGGAGATGATGTAATAGGGTTGGTTGCTTCGGAGCAACTCCCGATCCAGATCCATCGAACAAACTGTCCGCGGGCGATTGAACTGATGTCAAGTTTCGGGAACAAGATGGTTAAAGTGAACTGGGCTAACCGGGAGTCCATCTCATTTGTCACAGCGATAAAACTTACCGGAATTGACCGGATGGGGTTGCTCACCGATATCTCCCGTGTTGTTTCTGCCGAGCTGAACCTCAATGTAAAATCATTCACCCTGAAAGCCGAAGAGGGCTATTCCGAAGGAGAGATCAGGCTCTTTGTCGAGGATGTAGGCACTCTGAACAGGGTCTTGATGAATCTCAGGGAGTTAGAAGGGATAAACAGCGTTACACGCGTTGATTAAAAAAATTATTTGAAACATGTCTAAATAGAGTTATTTTTGTACCTTTATCGGAAATTTCATTGGTGATGAAAAAGACAACTGAAGATTCATTCGAAAATATTCGGAAACTTTTCACGGAATACCTGGAGCGACATGGTCATCGGAAGACACCCGAACGCTTTACCATTTTGAAGGAGATCTTTGCAACAGACGGCCATTTTGATATAGAGACATTGTACATCCGGATGAAGAACCACAAATACAGGGTCAGCCGGGCTACACTGTACAACACGATAGAATTGCTTCTCGACTGCGGCCTGGTTACCAAGCATCAGTTCGGCACCAACTATGCCCAGTTTGAAAAAACCAATATGATGATCCAGCATGATCACTTCATCTTCAATGAATCAGGGGAGGTCCTCGAATTCTACGATCCACGGGTCGAAGAGATAAAGGCGCATGTAAAGGATCTGTTCAACGTTGATATCACCCACTATTCACTTACCTTTTACGGAAATACAAGAGAGCAGAAATAAACTCCCCAATTGATGAAGGTTGATGTTATTCTTGGACTGCAATGGGGAGATGAAGGGAAAGGCAAGATAGTCGATGTATTTACCCCCCGCTACGATGTGATTGCCCGTTTTCAGGGTGGCCCGAACGCCGGTCATACCATCGAGTTTGACGGAAAGAAGTTCATTCTTCACACCATACCATCCGGCATCTTCCACCCCGACAAGCAGAATGTCATCGGAAACGGAGTGATCATTGATCCGTATATTCTTTTCAAAGAGATTGACGCGTTGCATGCCGCCAACCTGAAACCTGTTGACAACCTGTTCATTTCGCGCCGTGCCCACCTGATCCTTCCTTCCCACAGGTTGCTGGATGCGGCCTATGAAGCATCGAAAGGAGAAGAAAAGATTGGATCAACGCTGAAAGGTATCGGACCGGCATACACCGACAAATACAGCCGCTCAGGGCTGAGGGTGGGTAATCTTTCCGATGCGGCATTCAATTGCTGTTATGCCGGGCTCAAGGAGAGACACCTAGAGACCGTTCGTCAGTACCGGTTTGATTATATCAGTTATCGTATTGACGGGTTGCCTTTTGATGAATACGAAGAAAGGTGGCTGGAAGGGATCGGCCGGCTGAAGGAATACACCCTCATCGACAGCGAATATTACCTGAATGAATGCATTACAGGAGGGAAGTCGGTGTTGGCCGAAGGCGCCCAGGGGACCCTCCTCGATATTGATTTCGGTTCGTTCCCCTATGTCACCTCTTCCAATACGATCACGGCAGGAGCGTGTGCCGGACTGGGCATTCCCCCAAACCGGATCGGAAGTGTTTATGGCGTATTCAAGGCATACTGCACCCGTGTGGGAGGAGGGCCATTCCCTACTGAACTGCATGATGCCACAGGAGATCACCTCCGTGAAGCGGGTCATGAATTTGGCAGCACGACAGGCCGGCCGCGCCGGTGCGGATGGCTAGACCTTCCCGCGCTCAACTACGCCATCATGCTGAACGGGGTGAACCGGCTGATCATGATGAAAGCCGATGTGATGAACGACATGGAGGAGATAAGGGTCTGTAGAGAATACGGGCAGGATGGCATCGTGACAAACAAGCTGCCGTTTAATATGAACGAAAGGAATATTCAACCGGTATATGACACCCTCCCAGGGTGGAACACCTCTCCCGGCACTTGCGGGGGATTTGACGGACTTCCTCAAATGCTTAAAGACTATACTGCATATATTGAGCAGGCAACCGGGTTACCGGTTGATATCATTTCCCTGGGCCCCGACAGGACCCAAACCGTTTTTATCAGGGGTGATTAAAGCTTCCGCTTTGTTTCGATGATCTCGTAACCCTCAATGATGTCGCCAGCCTTGATGTCATTGAAGCTTTCAATGTTCAGTCCGCATTCGTACCCGCTGTTGACCTCTTTCACGTCATCCTTGAATCGTTTGAGTGAGGCAAGGTGTCCGGTGTAGACCACAATTCCGTCACGGATGATGCGGACTTTTGTATTCCGTGTGATCTTTCCGTCGAGGACGAGACAACCTGCGATGGTTCCCACTTTGGTGATCCTGAAGACTTCGCGGACCTCCACATTACACAGGATCTTCTCTTCGATCTCTGGAGCGAGCATCCCTTCAATGGCTCCCTTGATCTCTTCGATAGCCTGGTAGATGATGGAGTAAAGCCGGATATCAATCTGTTCCTGCTCCGCCAGTTTGCGGGCAGAAACGGAAGGACGAACCTGGAAGCCGACGATGATCGCGTTGGAGGCCGAAGCCAGCAGGACGTCTGACTCCGTGATCTGTCCAACGGATTTATGTATCACGTTGACGACAACATTTTCGGTGGAGAGTTTTATCAACGAATCGGCTAGGGCTTCCACTGAACCGTCAACGTCAGCCTTAACGATGATGTTAAGTTCCTTGAAGTCACCAATGGCGATCCGTCTGCCAATTTCATCGAGCGTGATGTGTTTTTGGGTGCGTATACCCTGTTCCCGCTGCAGCTGGAGCCTTTTGTTGCTGATGGATTTGGCTTCCCGCTCATCGGTCATCACGTTGAATCCGTCGCCTGCCTGTGGGGCCCCGCTTAAACCAAGCATCAGGAGTGGCGTCGAAGGTCCTGCTGATTTGATAGCCTGGTTGCGTTCGTTGTACATGGCTTTGACTTTCCCGTAGGTGGATCCGGCCAGTACGATATCACCTACCCGCAGGGTTCCGTTCTGAACAAGCAGTTTTACTACATACCCCCGGCCTTTGTCGAGGGAAGATTCGATTACGGTACCGGTAGCCATTTTATCAGGATTGGCTTTCAGGTCGAGCATCTCTGACTCCAGCAACACTTTCTCCAGCAACAGGTTGACATTTGTTCCTTCCTTGGCAGAGATCTCCTGGGTCTGGTATTTCCCTCCCCATTCTTCCACGAGAATATTCATCTTCGAAAGCTCTTCTCTGATTTTTTCGGCATTGGCATTTGGCTTGTCCATTTTATTGATGGCAAACACGATCGGAACTCCGGCAGCCTGGGCGTGGTTGATAGCTTCTTTGGTTTGAGGCATCACCGTTTCATCAGCTGCGATGACGATAATGGCTACATCGGTGACTTTGGCACCGCGGGCACGCATGGCCGTAAACGCTTCGTGGCCGGGGGTGTCAAGGAATGTGATGGCTTTCCCGTTCTCAAGAAGCACTTCGTACGCGCCGATATGCTGGGTGATACCCCCGGCTTCACCGGCTACCACGTTGGCACTCCGGATGTAGTCGAGGAGTTTGGTCTTTCCATGGTCCACATGGCCCATTACCGTTGCAATAGGCGGTCTGAATACACGGTTGTCGCTGTCGTCGCTGTCGTCGGCAAGGTCAATAGCTTCCTGCACTTCAACACTTACAAATTCCACTTTGTACCCAAACTCTTCAGCAACCAGACTAAGGGTTTCTGCGTCAAGCCGCTGATTTATCGAGACGAACATCCCGAGTGTCATGCAGGTGGAGATGACTTCCGTTACCGGTACGTTAATCATTGTCGCCAGCTCATTGGCTGTTACGAATTCGGTCACCTGGATGATCCGTTTCCCTTCTGCAATACGCTCCTGCTCTTCATGAAAATGGAGGCTGGCGGCTTCCCGCTTCTGCCGGCGGTATTTCGATGCTTTCGATTTGCCGGTCGGGCTGAGGCGGCTCAGGGTCTCTTTGATCTGGCGTTCGATATCCTCTTCAGAGATCTCGGGTTTCTGAATATCCCGTAAGGATTTCTTATCCCTGCCTCTGCCTTTTGGCGCCTCAGCCTGGATGTTTGCTCCCGGTTCGCCGGGCTGGCGTTTGATCCGTTTACGTTTTTTCTTTTTCGACTTAGTGGAGTCGTCGGAGGACGATGCCACAGGTTGTTTCTTTTCCGCTTTTTTGGGTTCCGGAAGGATCATGGAACCAAGGATGGTCGGGCCTTCCAGCTTAATCCTTTCTGTGGCGAGGAAGTTATCGGGCTGCTCTTTTTTCGGCGGAGGGGGAGGCAACGGGGGAGGCTCAATCACAGGTGCCTCTTCAGCAGGCTGCGGCTCCGTCTCCATGGCAACCACAGTCTCTTCGACGACAACCTGTTCCGGAATTACCTCTTTTTTAGCAGGCTTCTCTTTCTCCTTATCTTTCTCTTTTCCCTTATCCTTTTGTTTCTCTTTCTCTTT
>Ga0172368_10000674_pt1 | contig 48571 bp, 32 predicted proteins | sample Lak11m_FD_114540 | JGI IMG/M metagenome (GOLD analysis project Ga0172368, IMG submission 114540) | Freshwater microbial communities from Kabuno Bay, South-Kivu, Congo - kab_022012_11m | ecosystem: Environmental > Aquatic > Freshwater > Lake | place: Democratic Republic of the Congo: South-Kivu... | reverse complement strand
GCCACGATCTGCTGCACCTGCGGGTGATCGGCGGGCAGACCATAATGCTCCACCAGGAAGGCCGTCACGACGTCCTCCAACAGCGCCGGGTCATGCACATCCAGCGCGGCCCCGCCTACCGGCATCAGGGCCAGTTGCGCGGGATGCCATTCGATGCGCGGCGCCTCGCCGGGAGATAAACTGTCCGATCGGCCGTCCGGGAAGTACGGCTCCAGGTAGCTGACGGGCAGCGCCAGAGCGCCGTATTGGATGTAGCGGGCCAGCACACCCGGCGTCACCACTTCCCCGGCCAGCCCCCACGGTCGCGGGCGGCCCAAGCGTTCGGCATCCAGGCACAATTGCCGGCCGGCGGTCGCGATCAGCCAACCGGCCAGGCGCGGGTATCCGGCCACCGCACGCGCCCGGTAGGCCGGCCGCACCGCCAGGTAGGCCGCGATGCCTACGTTGCGATAGCACACATACTTGAAAGCCATCATCCCCGCGGCCTGCCCCTCCACCTCGATCAGCCACTGGTGCTCCAACAGCCGCGGATTAGCGTCCGGCGGGCGTTCGGCCTTGCGGCGAATCCGCGGGAGGCTGGCGGCATAGGCGGGGAAGCTCTCCAGAAACAGCTCCGCCAGCGCCGGCAGGCCGGCCAGGTTGCCTCCGACCACATCCTGGATGGCGATGCCGGCCTCGGGCGAGATCAGTGTGTCCGACATCTCACAGCTCCAGCTTGCTGCTGATAGGGCCGCCGCGCTGCCGGCGTTTCAGGCGCCAGTTCAGGAGGCTGGCATCGTAAGTGGCCCGTACTTTGTACGCAGCCCAGACCGCCACTGCCGCGGCCGCCAGGCCCACGACCAGATACATGGTGGGCGTCCACGGCGCCAGTTGCAGCGCAGGCGTGATCCACAGGATCGCCCCGATCAGGCCGGCAGCCAGGATCGTCGCGCTCGCCGGCAGGTAACTGCGCAGTAACAACGCCACCCGGCCCCGGCGTTCCTCGGGCACCAGGTTTTGCAGCGCGCTGTTCGCCGAGTCGTCGATCGTCTGTTGGCACAGCTTGGCCAGGATCATCGCCGCGACCGCGATGCCGACCGCAGAAAAGGGGAGCATCAACAGGAGGCCGGCCAACAGCACAACGGGCAAAAACGACACGGCGCGTTTCAGCTCTACCCGCTGGATAATGCGGCTGGTGACGAGGCTTTGCATGATAAACGCGCCCGACGCCACACTCAGCCGGAAGAGGCTGTAGAAACGCTGGTAGGCGTCGTGTCCGGTAAAGGCGACCTGGGTGGTTGTCAGGAAGCGAAACTCGATGGCCGTCAGGGCGATGGCGGCGGCGAACCCTGTCAGACCCAGGTAGCGGAAAGCGGGCACTTCGTGCACGAAGCTCCAGCCCTCGCTCAGCAGTTGCCGGAATGACACGCTGGGCCGCGATGTCGCCTGCGCCGCAGGCTGCCGCCGTGGCCTACCCCGCAATCCGACCTGGAGGCAGAGCAGCGCAGCGACATAGATCAGGACGTTGAGCAGCAAAATCGCGCTGGTCTGCATCCCGGCCGTCCGCAGCAGATCGGGCGCCAGCAGCGCCACGCCGATGCCGAGCAGCCGGCCCACGAAGCCGGCGGCCCCGATCACCGGGAACAGGCGCTGCGTCTGCGCCATCTGCATGAGATCGTTGGCCAGCACCCAGAAGATCAGCGGGAAGATGCCCCATTGCAGATCGGCAAAGATCACCGTCGCGCCGTAGATCAGCCGGGCCGGCGCATGCCCGGCGAACATGAGCGCCAACACGCCGTAGAAGACGGCAAAGGCGGCCAGCATCCACCCCACCAGCGACTTGCGGTTAAACCGATCGACGAAGGTGGAATAGAACCCGCTGGCAACCAGGATGACCAGCATGTCCACGATCCACACGATCAGGATGCCGTTGACGCTGCCGGTGTCAAGAAAGCCGCTGATCGAGACGATGCCGGCGACCTGGCCAGCCAGCATACTGGCGGCCAGGATCAAGCCCAGCACCAGCATCAGCCGGCCCTCACCTGCCCGGACGCGCAGAACGCGTCGCAAACCTGCTTGCATGGACTCGCCTCCCTACGCAGTCCGGCTCAGGCCGTGATTTGCCGGGCGATGTCGACGACGGTCTGGCTGAGGGGATGGTTGGGATAGCGTGCGACAAAGATGCCGCTCGAAGCCAGGGCCATCATCTCATCCGAGTGTGGCAACACACCGGCCACCGGGCAGTTGTAAATGCGTTCGACGCGGCTTTTGACTTCCTGGGCATCGAACACGGCCGGCAGCTTGTTAACGACCAGCATCATGCGCGGCACGTCGAGCTTGCGCGCGACTTCCACCGTCACCGCGGTGCCCTGGTAGTCTTGCTGGTCGGGGCGCAAGATCACCGCCAGCACGTCGGAGATGGAGATCGAGAGCAGCGTCTCCTCGTTCAGCCCCGGATGCGTATCGATCATCAACACATCGAGCTTGAGCGCGCTGACCAGGTCCTGGAAGCCATCGTTGAGCAGGCTTACATCATATCCCTCGCGCAGCACTCGGGCAATCTCGCCAGCTTTGATGCTGGAAGGGATCAGATAAACCCGTCCTGTGATCCCAGGGCCCAGGCTGGCCGACACGTCGTGCGCCGCCTGCTGGATCTCGCACTTGCCCCACAGGTAATCGTTGAGAGAGTGGCGTATCTGGCTTTCATCCAGGCCAAACAGGACGTGGATGCCCGGCGACTGGATGTCGGTATCCACTACCCCCACGCGACGGCCTTGCTGAGCGAGCACGCACGCAAGGTTGGCCGTCAGGTTTGATTTACCGGTGCCGCCACGGAAGGAATGGGTGGAAACGATGATCGACATGAGCGACTCCTTTTCTGGATGGATTTAGTGGGTTGGGGTGGAAATAACTCACTGACCGATGACGCGCTGCGCGCGGTCGATCATAGCCTGCGGGATACGCCACCCTTGCGCTTCAGCCGCGGCCGGGTCGACGTGTAACTCGAACTTGGTAGGCCATTGGAAAGGAATGGCGCCTGGCTTCTCACCTTTGAGCACCCGCACCGCGATCTGGCCGCCCAGGTAGCCGTTATCGAAATAATTCCAGCCGACGGCCACGGCCGCGCCCTGGCCGACGAGGTTGGGGACCGTGGTGAACACCGGGATGTGTTGCGCCTGCGCGACCTTGACCAACGAGTCGAACGACTGCAACACAAAAGGATCGGCGATCACGAAGAAGGCGTCAATCTGTTTCGCGGCCAGCGACTGGGCGGCTTGCAACACGTCCCCAGAACCGTTGACTGTCATCGGGACGACGGTGAGATCCAGGCCGGCAAGCGCTTGCTCCAGGTACCCCAGGTAGAAAAGCGAGTTCGCGCTGGCCGGATCATAAAGCAGGCCCAGCCGCTGCGCCTGGGGCAGCGCTTCGCGCACCATCTGCAACGCCTCACGCATCGGTGCGGTAGAGGGCGCGCCGGCCACGTTGGGCAGGTGGTCCTCGGCCGATTCCCCGGCTCCCGCAGTCTTTGGATCGGCGACTGCGGCGAAGATCACCGGCTTCTCCTTGACCACGCCGAGCGCCGCTTGCAACGCTTGCGTGGAGACCACACAAATCAGATCGGCCTGCTGGTTCAAATCCTGTGCGATCAGTTGCATGGTCGGCAGGTCGCCTTGGGCATTCTTGAAGATGAAACGCGCGGTGCTCCCATCCTGGTAGCCCGCATCGTTCAGGGCTTTTACAAGGCCCTCGCGCGCCGGGTCCAGGACCTCATTGCTGGTGAATTGCATAACGCCGATGACCGGAACCTTGCCGGCGCCCGAACCGCCACATCCGGCAAGCATGAGCAGGGCCACCAGACCCGCCAGCACGACCCCGAGTCCTCCGGCCCTGGAAATGGGCCTATCTCCTGTCACTCTGAGCGGGTCGGCCCCGTGAAGCACGTTACGGCGTGAATCCAGCGAAGAGTCCGTTACGACGCGAGACTTGTCCAGAGTGCAACGGACGGATGCTTCGCTGGGATCTCGCCGCCGCGCATGTTGGCTTGTGAACCCGCTCAGCATGACATTTTCATGGGCCGTGGCGCCGCGGCCGACATGAGAAACTGCCTTGCGAACCATAGGATTACCTCCTTCTTCTTGCCTCAACTAACTGATGCGCAGAACCAACAGCGTGATATCATCCGATTGCGGCGCCGCGCCGGCATGATCGCGCACCGCGGCTGCGATGGCCGCCACCAGGGCCGCGGCTGACTCCTGCGCGTGGCTGCGGACGATCTCCTGCAGCCGCGCTTCACCGAACATGCGGCGGCCGGCGTCAAAGGCCTCCGTTACTCCGTCGGTATACAAGACGAGCACATCACCGCGCTCCATACGGCGCTCCTGGGGCTCGTACGGACGATCCGGCAGGAAACCGACCGCAATATCGGTGGGTTGCAGCCAGGCCTGCGCACCGGTCACCGCGTTATAAAGCAGCGGCGGGTTATGCCCGGCGTTGACATAAACCAGGCGACGGCTGGACGGCTCGTAGACGGCATAGAACAGGGTAAAGAACATCCGGTCGGACGAGTGATTCGCGTGGAAGTAATCGTTCGTCTGGCGCACGGCCCCCAGCGCCGCCAACGCGCCGGAGGAACCGCTGCGCATGAGCTGGCGCAACTGGGCGCTTTCCAGGGCCTCGCTCAGGTAGCGCGGCCGCCCGCTCAGGGAATGCGTCCGCAGCAGGGTACGGGCCAGCGCCATGTACAGGGAAGCCGGGAACCCCTTGCCGGCCACATCCGCCACCAGGACGCCGACCCGCTCACCGCTCAGGGGAATCACGTCGTAGAAGTCACCGCCCACATCGCACGCGGCGTGCATCATGGCCGCCACTTCGGCCCCAGGAATCTCAGGAAATCCTCGCGGCAGGAAGCTCTGCTGGATATCACGCGCCACCTCCAGCTCCCAGGCGTGGCGCACCTCCTCGGCGGTGCTGCGTTGCAGCGCAGCGCGCCCCGCGGCCAGGTCGATGCGCATCTGTTCAAAGGCGCGCGCCAGCGGCGCCAGCTCGGGCACATCGGGCGCGGGGATCGCTGCGTCCAGATCACCCTGACCCAACTGTTGCGCGCTGTGCGCCAGCCGTGCGATGTCCGCAGTCAGCCGCCGCACCAGGCCGCCGGCCAGGAACCGTGAGCCGGCAAAGGCCACGCGAGCCGGCCAGGAGAATATCCCGGCCACGTGCGCATCGGCCCCTGCGGCGGGCGGAGAGACACCAGATTTGCTCGTCATGCAGATGCTCCGGCCGTTCCGTAACTCCCGACGGCTTCTGCCAGCGTCGGGTAGACCTGGAGGACCTTGGTGAAGCCGCTCATCTCCAATACCTGGCGCACCTCGGCTTTGGCATTTGCCAGCCGCAGGTCGCCGCCCTGCCGGCGTGCGTCTTTCAGGACCGATAACAGCACACGCAGGCCCGCGCTGCTCATGTACTCCAGGGAGTCAAGATCGACCACCAGAGAAGGATTTCCCGCCTGCAATTGCCCGTTCAGCGCCCCGGCAAAGGCGCCGGCCGTCACTGCATCCACGTAGCCCGCGGGCTTGACGATCGTCACGCGATCCTGTTGTTCGATGCTGACCTCCATTTTCTCCCTCCCTGAATCGAAAACTGATTTCACTGCCTCACGCGCGCCCGTTCACCGTCGATGTAGGTAAGTAATTCCGTGGCAAATGGGTCGAGCAGGTGGATCTGGCTGATATCCAACGCGGTGTTCAGAAATTGCAGACGTAAGACATCCCCATCGGAGGCAAACTGTGGTCCCAACCCGGCAAAGAAGAAGCCAGCATTTTCGGCCGCGCTGCACAAGACGGGCGTTTCGGGTCGTGCCAGCGGCAGTTCAAGATAAATCGCCTCCGCGCCGGCCAGATCACACAGATCGCGCTGCGCCCGGCGGATCTCGGCCGGCGATGCGCTGCCCGGCCGCTCCACGTTGATAGAACCGAATCCCCACGATGGATAGAACGACACGGCGACCTCGCCCGGCTCATCGGAAGCGCCGCCATCGCCGGTGGCCGGCGCCTCCCACGTCACAGGCGCGCCCAGGTGTTCGTAGATGCGCTCCAGCATGGCGCGATGGCGTTCCGGGGCATACAGCGGCGCCACAGCGGGCGGCGTGAGGTGTTTAAAGGCCAGTGTCCAGCTACCGCGTTGGGCAACCGGGCCCGCCTGGATGCCTTTGAAGTGCTGAGAAATCGGCGCAGCGCCCAGGGTCACACCGCAATCCCGAAAGCCGATGCCTGATACCACGCGTTGAGTGAACAGGTGGTTGGTCACCGCCTCCACGAACACACCGCGCGCGCCTACGCGCCGCATCTCTTCATCCAGAAGCGCCGTCATGCGCTTCAGCAGACCCCGGCCGCGGTGGTAGGGCGCCACGACCACTTCGTGCAGTTCTCCTACCCGCCCGGCGCCCGGCCGGGCGATCGCAAAACCGGCCAGGTCGCCGGCCACGCCGACGGCTGCCGCCGCAATGACCTCACCGGCTTCCAGCATATGGGCCATGCGCTCCGGATAATACAGGTACTCATTGGGATGGGTGCGCCCATAGGCCCGATAGATGCATTGGGACACCCAGATCGTTTCGTCCGGCCGCATCCAGCGGATAGTGTATTGTTGTGGCGGGGCCTGCGGCTCGTCATCGCGATAGGGTGCGAGATCGGCTGCCGGCAGGTGCGCCGTCACATCCGACTCCGGTCGATATTTGGTCAGGCGCAGCTCCTTGCCCTCCCGGCCGTGGTTGATCCACTGCACTTCATCCACTGCCCGGCGGATCAGATACAGCCCGAGCCCGCGCGTGCTGGCCGCTTCGAGGTCTGCGTCTTCCGGCGGCCGGTAAACGGGCGCCAGCGACGCATCGAATGGCAAGCCGCGGTCGTGGAAGGCTAACGTCAGCGCCAACGGCGTCAGCTCACCCTTGACCGCATAGACGCCGGCCTCCCCCGGCTCAAAAGCGTGCTCGATGGTGTTCGTGCAGGCTTCATCTGCGGCCAGGACCAATGCCTGCGCCTCCTCGCTCTCCAATCCCGCCAAAGCGCACAATTCCTGGACGTAATTACGCGCCAGGCTGAGGCAACTGGTATCATTCGGCAGTATCAGCTCCGTCTGCATCGGCATCCTCCCTGTGGTATGTTCGGTGGATATGCGTCCAGCTCTCCCTGCAAAGCTACCACCAGCACATTGCCGGCGCGTCGAGTGCTTATCTCCATGCTGCTCCCCCTCACGCTATGCCATTCGTTTTATCATGGTCAGCTCGTTCCCGCCGCCCGGTTGACGGTGATAGATCAGCTCGTCCATGGCCTGCCGGATCAGATAGATGCCCAGGCCACCGGATGCCCGCTCGTCGAGCGGGGCGGTCAGATCCGGCGCCGGTACGCCGGTCGGATCGAATGGCCGGGCCTCATCGCGCAGCCGAATCGTCAGCGCATCGGGCTGCCTGGCGACCTTAATCTCCACAGGGCCGCCGCGGCCCGCATAACCATGCACGATGACATTGGTCACGGCCTCATCAACGGCCAACAGCAGATCGGGCAAAACATCGGGGACCACGCCGAATGCCCCGGCCGCATCCTGAACAAAATGCCGGATCTGGGCCAGGTCCTTCAGCTCGGCGGCAAGGCGCAGGATGCGTGACGGGCAGGTTGAATCAGGCATCGGATGTTCGATCTGGCGGTGTCGGCTCGAACTGGCTCGAACTGGTGAGACATAGAGCCCTTTCAAGGTCCCGACTTTACGGACGGTTGGAATTCTCAATGGTTACGCCGTCCTGCAGGACGGTATCACAAAGCCTGGGATAGTCGGGGCAGGCGCCAGACAAGTCGGCGCCGGTCAGGTTGGCCTTAGCCAGACTGGCGCCGCGCAGGTTAGCGCGGGAGAGATTGACGCCGGGACATTGGACTCCCGGCTGATCTCACCGCAGTCAATGCCGACGGTCAGGAACGTGGCTTGCGAAGATAGGTCCAGCATTGACTGAAAAACCATCCCTTCGCACACTCTCACTATAGCGTAAAGTCCTGTGCTTCGCAACTCTGTCCAAGGCCCAGGAGCTGGTATAATATCTTCCTATACAACCTGTTGGGACTGCATCGAGGCCAGGTTCGTCGATCGCGTCCACATATCGTCCATCGTCGTCTTCTCAGGCGTTGGGAGACACAGCATGAACTACGGTTACTTCGATGACGTCGCTCGCGAGTACGTCATCACCCGCCCGGACACGCCGGTCTCGTGGAGCAACTACCTGGGCGACACGCGTTACGGCGCGATCATTACCAACAACGCCGGTGGCTACGGGTTCTACCAATCGGGCGCACGCGGACGCTTCCTGCGCCTGCTCTTTAACCGCGTCCCGCCCGATCAGCCGGGCCGATACTTCTACCTGCGCGACCGCGAGAGCGGCGACTACTGGTCGGCTTCCTGGCAGCCGGTGGGGAAGCCGCTCGACCGGTTCGAGGCCGTCTGCCGCCACGGCACGGCCTACACCGTCATCACTTCCCGCTACGACGGCATCGTGGCCGAGGCAACGTACTTCGTCCCCCTGGGTCAGACCTGCGAATACTGGCGGCTGAAGGTGACCAACGCAGCGGACCGCCCGCGGCAGCTTTCCGTCTTCACCTTCTGCGAGTTTACGAACCAGTGGAACACCTACCAGGACCAGGTCAACCTGCAATACTCGCTCTTCATCGTCCGCGGCGCGCTGACCGACGGCCTGCTGCGCGTGGCGATCCACGACAACCTCACCGCCGATGAGACGGTCGTGGCGCAGGTGGACCAGTCGCAGCTATGTTGGATGGCGCTCGCGGGCGCGCCCGTGGCCGGCTACGACACCAGCCGCGAGGCGTTCATCGGCCCCTACCGCGGCTACCACAACCCTCTGGCGGTGGAACGAGGCCGCTGCGCCGACAGCAACGCGTACGGCGACAATGCTTGCGGCGTGCTCCAGGCCGACCTGAGCCTTCAGCCGGGCGAGACGCGCGACCTGATCGTCATGCTTGGCATCGGTGACGCGCGCTCGGTGGGGAAACACACCGTGGCCGGGTTCGCCACGCCCGAGCGCGCCGATGCTGAATTGAGGAAGCTCAAGGATCACTGGCACAGCCGGCTGGGGAGCCTGGTGGTGCAAACCCCCGACGAGGAATTCAACCACATGGTCAACATCTGGGGCCCCTACAATTGCCTGGTCACGTTCGCCTGGTCGCGGGCCGCCAGCCTGGTGTACAGCGGCGAGCGCGACGGCCTGGGCTTCCGCGACTCGGTGCAGGACATCCTGGGGGTCGTCGCCGCCATCCCGCAGGATGCCCGCGAGCGGCTGGAGCTGATGCTGACCGGCCAACTGGCGAACGGCGGCGCCTTGCCTATCGTCAAGCCGTTCGACCACCATCCCGGCAGCGAGCTTCCTCCGCCCGACGACGCATACCGCTCGGACGACTGCCTGTGGTTTTTCAACGCGGCGCCGGCCTATGTGGGCGAAACCGGCGACGTGGGCTTCTACGACCGTGTCCTGCCATACGCCGACCGGGGCGAGGCCACGGTGCTGGGCCACCTGCGCCGCGCGCTGGAGTTCAACCTGGCGCGCACCGGCCGCCACGGCCTGCCCTGCGGCCTGGCCGCCGACTGGAACGACTGTTTGCGGTTGGGCTACTACGGCGAGAGCCTGTTCGTTGCCTTCCAGGTGCGGCTGGGCCTCACGGTCTATGCGGACATCACCGGGCAACTGGGCCGTCCGGCCGAGGTCACCTGGGCGCTGGCCGAACGAGATCGCATGGACGCAGCGATCCAGGCCTGTGGCTGGGATGGCGATTGGTTTATCTGGGCTATCGGCGAGGACGGCACGGTTTACGGGACGCGTGACCGCGCGGAGGGCCAGGTCTACCTCAACACCCAGGTCTGGTCAGTGATCAGCGGCGCGGCGACGGCTGACCAGGCGGCCCGTTGCATGGAGACGATCCACGCGCGCCTGGCGACCCCTTACGGCCTGATGCTCGCGGCGCCGCCGTTTATCCACACGCCGGTTGACGTGATGCGGGCGGTGGTCTTCAACCCTGGCGTGAAGGAAAATTCCGGCATCTTCAATCACACGCAGGGCTGGGCGGTGATGGCCGAATATCTCCTGGGCCACGGCGACCGAGCCTTCGAGTACTACCGGGCTTTCATGCCGGCCGCCTACAACGAGCGCGCCGAGCTCCGTCAGAGCGAGCCATACGTCCAGTGCCAGACGACCTACTCGACCTGCTCGCCGCGGCCGGGCAATGCGCGCACGTCGTGGCTCACCGGCGCGGCCGCCTGGGCGTACACCAGCGCGGTGCACGCCATCCTCGGCCTCCAGCCGCAGCCCGATGGCCTGCGCATCGCCCCCTGCATCCCGCAAAGCTGGCCCGGGTTCAGGGCGAGCCGCCAGTTCCGCGGCAAACGCCTGGAGATTGAGGTCCGCAACCCGGACGGCGTCTGCCGCGGCGTCCGCTCCCTGACCCTGAACGGCCGGCCCCTCGCCGGCGCGTTCGTCCCGGCTGCGGTGCTTGGGGAAGTCAATCAGATCGAGGTGATCCTGGGCGACCCTACCTCCGCCTGAACGCGTACCTCGGTCTGTCCGGCCGGCGGGAGCGGGACGACGTCGCCCGGCACCGGCTGCCCGTCCACCGTCAGCGACACGACGTTTCCCGGCCCCCGCCGCGTCACAGTGATGCGGTACGTCACGCCCCGGAAAACCCGCGTCGCGGTGAACCCCGGCCAACCTTCAGGGATGACCGGCGCCACGCGCAGACCGTGATGCTCGGGGCGGATGCCCAGGATCCACTGCGTGATCGCCACGTAATTCCATGCGGCCGTCCCGGTCAGCCACGAGTTTTTGGCCTCACCCTGTGTCGGCGCATCCCGGCCCGCGATGGTCTGGGCGTAGGCGTATGGCTCGCAGCGGTGCACGTCGCTGATCGCCTCCCGGTTCGAGGGGTTGATGCGCAGGTAGTAATCGTGCGCCCGGTCGCCGTGGCCGAGCATCGCCTCGGCGATCATGATCCAGGAGTTCGCGTGACAGAAGACGCTGGCGTTCTCCTTGTAGCCCGGCGGGTAGGATGAAATCTCTCCCAGGTGCAGGTAGTAACGGGAGTAGGCCGGCTGTTGCAAGAGGATGCCATGCGGTGTGGCCAGGCGTTCGGCGACCGAATCCAGCGCACGCGCGGCGCGGCCATCGTCCAGGCCGATCCCGGCCATCGTACAGATCCCCTGCGGCTCGATGAAGATTTGTCCTTCCTGGCACATCGCCGACCCCACCAGATGGCCGCAGGCGTCGTATGCGCGACGGAACCAGGCGCCGTCCCAGCCGTGCGCGAGAACCGCCGCTTCCATCTGCGCGGCAAGTCGCGTATAGTCCGTCTCTGGCGTGTTACGTGTTGCGTGTTGCGTGTTGCGTGTTGCGTGGTCGAATCCGCTGCCTGCGATTTGCGATTCGCGATTTGCGGTTTGCCATCTGCCATCTGCAATCTGTGCCATCTCCCTGGCCGCCAACACAAACAGCCCGGCGATGAAGATCGACTCCGCGACCTTCCCTTCGCGGTTGGTCGCCGTCTGGAACGATTCCCCCGGCGCCTCCGAGAAGCAGTTGAGGTTCAAGCAGTCGTTCCAATCGGCCCGGCCGATCAACGGCAGGCCGTGCGGGCCGAGGCGATCCAGGGTGTAGCGGATGCTGCGTTGCAGATGCTCGTACAGGGGCGTCTCGCTGCCCGGCTGGTTGTCGTAGGGTACGGCCGCGTCCAGGATGCCCTGATCGCCGGTCTCCTTCAGGTAGGCTGCGGTTGCCAGCACCAGCCAGAGCGGGTCATCGTTGAAGGAACTGCCTACCAGGTTGTTGCCGCGCTTGGTGAAGGGCTGGTACTGATGATATGCGGCGCCGGTGGGAAGCTGGGTAGCCGCCAAGTCGAGGATGCGCTCGCGCGCCCGCTCCGGTGCCATGTGCACGAACCCCAGCAGATCCTGGTTGGAGTCGCGGAAGCCCATCCCGCGGCCCACACCCGACTCGTAGAACGAGGCCGAACGGGACAGGTTGAAGGTGATCATGCACTGATAGGCGTTCCAAATGTTGACCATGCGGGTGGTGTGGCAATCGGGCGTTTGCACGGTGAACCGGCCCAGCAGTCGATCCCAATACGCGGCCAGCTCGGCCCGCGCCGCTTCGACCGCGGCCGGATCGAGGAACTCGTGCAACACCGGCAGCACCCGGCGCTTGTCGATGCGCTGCGAATCGGGCGGGTCAAACTTGGCGTCGGCCGGATTTTCGGCATATCCCAGGACGAAGATGACCGTGCGGCTCTCGCCCGGCGCCAGGCTCAGGCGCACGTGATGCGAGCCGATGGGCGCCCACCCGTGCGCGATCGAATTGGTCGATTCCCCGCGCTCGACGACGGCCGGCGCATCCCACCCCCGGTAGGGGCCCAGGAACGCCTCGCGCTGCGTGTCGAAGCCCACCAACTGCCCTGAGAACGACGATGGACGATGGGCGATGGACGATGGCGGTTGCCTTACCATGAGCTGTGGCTCCGCGTCCGGCGCGGGTAGCTGTGCGGAGCAGGCGAAGTAGGCGAAGTGATTGCGCCGCTCGCGGTATTCTGTCTTGTGGTAGATCACGCCGTCTTCGATCTCGACCTGCCCGATGGAGAAGTTGCGCTGGAAGTTGGTCGCGTCGTCCCAGGCATCCCACAGGCAAAACTCAACGGCCGAGAAAACCGAAAGCTGCGCCGGCTCGGCGCGCTGGTTAGTCACCGTCAGGCGCCACACCTCCAGGTCGTGATCCAGCGGCACGAAATACAGGGTCTCGGCGCGGATGCCGCGGCAGGTGGAGCCGATCACCGTGTAGCCCAGGCCGTGGCGGCATGAATAGTCGTCCAGCGCGGTGCGGGTGGGCTGCCACGAGGGGGACCAGTAGGCGCCGCCGGCGTTATCGCGCAGGTAGAGATAGCGTCCGCCGCTGTCGAAGGGCACGTTGTTGTAACGGTAGCGCGTCAGGCGTCGCAGCCGCGCATCGCGATAGAACGAGTAGCCGCCGGCGGTGTTGGAGATGAGACCGAAGTAGGCCTGGCTGCCCAGGTAGTTGATCCAGGGCAACGGGGTGTCGGGCCGCGTAATAACGTATTCGCGGTATGCGTCATCGAAGTATCCGTAATGCACGAGCAAAAGGCCTTTCTGTTGGTGGATGCATCTGACCGGCCCGTGCGCAGGCCCGGTGCGGGCGTGCCTAGGAATGAGAATTAATCAACTGTCCGGGCGATTCAGCCGTAGCGGAGCATCCTGAGCGGAGCCCGCTGGTTTTCGCGGGCGTAGTCGAAGGAAGCGGAGCGGTCTGCGCGCAATGGCCGCATCCTTCGACTACGCACGGCGCAGACTGTGGGTCACAAAACGCATGTGCATCCCGTGCGCCGTGCTCCGCTCAGGATGCTTGCGCTGCTGGGACAGCTATAAAATTCGCGTTCCTTAGGGTTTGGCATAGCGCCAACACGCCACGAAGTGACCGCGCTCTGCCTCGATCAATCAATGTGAGGCTGCGCTTGTCACAGCCCAGGGCCGGGTCTGCGACGGGACACCGGCCGGTAACATTATTCAGCCTGGCCATGAACCTGTGCCAGCAGCCCGTCCACAAGATCCTCAGGGTGCATGGACAGCGCGTCTTGCTGCCACATCAGCACACTCACCAGTGGCATATCGCCCATCATGTTCATGAAGTCCATGCCGATGGTGTTTTCGTCGCCATCGCCGCCGCCGAACATCTTGCGGCTCTGTTCTTCCATCTGGGCGTAGAAGGGCCCGAAGGCGGCTTTCCCCCGCGGGTCGGCCATCCACTCGCGAATGGTGGATTCCCTGTCGAGGATGCAGGGCAGGTTCAGGGTCGATTCGAGTGTCACCGCCAGGGTGTGGCGAATATCGGTGGCCGAGGACGCAATCAGGATGTCGAAATCCCCATCCTCGGTGATCCATTGCTTGTATTTGGGATGATAGTAGGCAAAGGCTCGGAAGTCCAGCTTGATGGCGACCGATTTGGTCTCACCCGGCTGGAGCGCCACTTTCGCGAAACCTTTCAGCTCCTTTTCGGGCCGCACCAGACCCGCGGTGCGGTCGTGGACGTACACCTGGACGATCTCCTTGCCCGCCAGATGGCCCGTGTTGGTGACATCCACCGTCACGGTCAGCCCGTCCACATCCCGGAAGGTCTTTGCTGAGACACTTCGACCTTGCTCGGTGTAAACTTTGGGATTGCTGTAGGCGAAGGTGGTGTAGCTCAAGCCATGGCCAAAGGGGAAGAGCACCGGCAGCTCCCTGGCGTCGTAATAGCGGTAGCCGATGAACAGCCCCTCGCCGTACTGCACCTTGCCCGCGCCGCCCGGCCAATTGAGATGCGCCGGGGTATCGGAGAGCTTGAGCGGGAAAGTCTCGGCCAGCTTGCCGCAGGGGTTGACCCGGCCAAAGAGGATGTCGGACAGCGCCGCGCCGCCCGCCTGGCCCATCATCCAGCCTTCGAGGACGGCCGGAACCGCGTCGATCCAGGCGCTCATTGCCACCGGCGCGCCGTTATTGAGCACGACAACTGTCTTGGGCTGGGCTTTAGCCACTGCCTGGATCAACGCCACCTGCTGCACGGTCAAATCGAGATCGGTGCGATCGTAGCCTTCGGATTCTTTGTACGTGGGCAACGCGATGGAGAGCAGCGCAACGTCCGCTGATAGCGCCAGTCCCACGGCCTGGTCGATCAAATCCTGCCGGAAGGAACTGTCCGCGGGATAGCCTTCGGCGTAGGTCAGTTCGGCGTTATTGGCGCGGGACGCAAGCTCCTGGAATGGCACGTCCACCCTGGTCGGATTGATGTGCGAGCTGCCGCCGCCCTGAAAGTGAGCGACTCGGGCAGAACGGCCGATGACGGCGATCTGCTGGTGACCTCTCAGGGGCAGCAGACGGCCCTGCTGCGGCAGGGGGTCGTTCTTGAGCAAAACCATGCCCTCCGCGGCAATCTTGCGCGCAAGCCTGTGATGCGCGTCCGCATCGAAGGCGCCGCCCTTGGGGGTCTCCTGGGCCTTGAACACGATCCGCAAAATACGGCGGACCGATTCATCCAGGGTCGCCTCAGCCAATTCACCGGAGCGCACCGCTTCGACGACGGCCTTGACGCGCCGGTCCTGCGGGCCGGGCATTTCCCAATCCAGCCCGCCGCGGAGCGCGGCCACGCGGTCGCGCACGGCGCCCCAGTCGGAGACCACCAACCCCTCGAAACCCCATTCATCCTTGAGGATCTTGGTCAGCAGGGTGTGATGCTCGGAGGCGAAGATGCCGTTCACCTTGTTATAAGAGCACATCACCGTCCAGGGTTGGGCCTCCTTGACGGCCTTCTCGAAGGCGGGCAGGTAGATTTCGCGCAAGGTGCGTTCGTCCACCTCGGCGCTGATGCTGAAGCGCTGGAATTCCTGGTTGTTGACGGCGAAGTGCTTGAGTGAGGTGCCCACGCCTTTCGATTGAACGCCTTTGATGAAGCTGACCGCCAACTCTCCGGCCAGGTAGGGATCCTCGGAGAAATATTCGAAGTTGCGGCCCCCCAGTGGCAAGCGCTTCATGTTGACGCCGGGGCCAAGCACGACATCCACATGCAGGGCGATGGCTTCTTCCGCCAGCGCCGCGCCCAGTTGGCCCATCAGCTCCACGTCCCAGGTGGACGCGCTGCACGAGGCCGTTGGGAAACAGGTGGCGGGCAAGCTATGCAGGGCCATCGAGTGAATATCGGGTACGCGTCGGATGCCGTGCGGGCCATCCGCAACGATCATCTCGGGCACGCCCAGGCGTTCCACCGGGGTGGTCGACCACGCGCTGGCGCCGGTACACAAGGCGGCTTTTTCTTCGAGCGTCATGTCGGCGATGATGGATTGAAGATCGGTGTTCATCTCATTCTTTCCTTTAGTTGAATCATTTGGGTGCTTTCCAGATGAGTTGGGTGCATCCTCCTCGTTGTACGTGGTGCGTGGTCCGTTACGCACCACGCAATACGCAACACGTGACGAGGCGAGCATCCCGAGCACAATCCCAACCGACTTGGAATGCACCCGAATCATTTTACCTGGCATACGTATCGTAGACAGAACGCACCTTGAGCGCTGCCTGGGCCGCGGCTAAATCCCATCCGGCCGGCAAGGGGGCCGTGACACTGATGACTTTCCGGGCCGGCAGATCGAAGTAGTTGTCGCTGAAGATCACATCGGCGCCGGTCAGGCTGCATTCCACCAGGCGGGCCAGTGAACGCGCCGACAGCTCGATGGCAAGCAGGCCCTCCTTCAGCGTCACATCGGCATTGATCTGCGGATCGACCAGTGACAGGTGTTTGGTAGGAACAAAGAAAGCCGTTTTACTGGCCAGGCGCCGGTCTCCCTGCCATAACTCGGCCACAAACACCAGTTCCCGGCGGGTATCATCATCCAGGAATCCGGAAAAATCGAGCTTTTGGACAGCCGTCACGCCCAATGGTTCCACGGCCGCGGCTTTCTCACCTGAAGCCAACATCTTGCCGTCCAGAGTCGTCAGGGCCCAATGCACTGACCCCTGCCACGCTTCGCGTTCGAGCAAGTCGCTGCTGAGGAAGATCGACTGACACGGAGGGGCGTCTTCAATCGAAAGCAGCAAAGGCGCATAGAAGCGGCGGGCGGCGTAATGTAAGGCTTTCCAGCGGCCAAAATAATCCAGGCTGGACCACGACGCGACCGGCCAGCAGTCGTTCAACTGCCAGTACAGCGTGCCCGATACGCGCCGGGTATGCCTGCGCCAGTGCTCCACCCCATAGCGAATCCCTTCAGCCTGCAAGACCATGCTGAGATACACCAGCGATTCGAAATCCTTGGGCAGGCGGAAGGTGTCTAGCATCTGGCCCACCATCAGCGAGTTGCCGCTGGCGTTTTTCTGGTGCTGCTCCATGATGTACGAGGTCATGTTCCAGTCGGATTCCGTCGCGTACGTGCGGATGGTCTCCAAAGGCGGCAGGGCCTGGAAGCCAAACTCGCTCATGAAGCGCGGGTACTGGCTGCGGTACGCCGTGAACGGCTTGCGCCCATGCCAGACATCCCAATAATGCATATCGCCCTGAATCTGGCCGTTGGGAGCCTCAAAGGGCGTACCTGAGGAAGGTGAGCTGGGCCAATAGGCATGGTCGGGATCTTCAGCCGCGCACCACTGCGCCAGCGTGTGGTGGAAGAAGCGGTCGTACGCGGCCTTCAGATCCTGCAGCTCGGGCTTGTCCCAGTTCCAATCGGCCCACCCCCACTCCATTTCATTGTTGCCGCACCACAAGGCCAGGCTGGTCCGGTGCCGCAGGCGCCGGATGTTTTCGACCACTTCGGCGCGGACGTTCTCGACGAAGTCAGGCTCGTCGAGCGGGTAAATGCTGCACGAGAAGACAAATTCCTGCCAGACCAGGATGCCATAGCGGTCACAAAGATCGTAGAAGCGCTCATCCTCGTAAAAGCCGCCGCCCCACACGCGCAGCATGTTTTGGTGTGCCTGGGCTGCCGAACGGATCAGGCCCTCCAGGGCAGCCTCGGTCAGGCGTGTGGGGAAGGAATCGGCCGGAATCCAGTTGGAGCCTTTAGCGAAGAGCGGCCGGCCGTTGACCACAAAAGTGAACGAGCGCCCCCATTCGTCCGGCTCCTGCCGCAGCTCAATCGTGCGCAGACCCAGTTGATAGGTCTTTTCGTCCAGGATCGCCCCAGACCGGTTCAGTTGCACCTGAACATGATAGAGCGGCTGATCCCCCCAACCGTTCGGCCACCAAAGCTGCGGATTTTCGATTTCCAGCGCGAGGCTGGTATCGGTTGTGGATGCCAGGGCCGCGCTGATGGCGCATGCCGCGCCGTCAGGCGCGGTCACCTGCAGAAGGGCCGAAAGCCCAGAGGTCCAGTTCTCCACAGCCAGGCGCGCCTCCACCCTGACGATGCCATTGACATGAAACTGGCGCAGGTGGACTTCCGCAAGGCGGGCGGAGTCAAAAGCCTCCAGGCGGATGTCTTTCCAGATGCCGACCGGTGGGAGCTGCGGCCCCCAGTCCCAGCCGAACTGGCAGGGCGCCTTGCGTACGTGCGGGCCGCCCGCGATGGCCTGTGAAACACCGGGCAGGCCGCGGACAGCCTGTTTCTGAGCCACATGCCTCACGACGGACTCCAGATCGATCCGCAGCTCATTCCCTTCCGCCTTAAGCAGGGGCTTCACATCCCAGCGATATTGGCGGAACATGTTCGCCGCGTGGCCCAGTGCGCGGCCATTCAGGCTGACGGTCGCCAGGGTGTCCAGCCCGTCGCAAATCAGCCAGATGTGCGGCTGGCCCAGGAGTTCGGGCATGACGGCAAACTGATAGCGGTATTCCCAATCCGCTTCGGCCACCCACTGCACGCGACGCTCATGATCGCCCACAAATGGGTCGGGGATGCGACCCAGGGCCAGCAAGTCGGTATGCGCGCCGCCGAGGACGGTGGCGGGCAGCCACTCTTCTGTGCCCGCCTGACGAAACTGCCAGGCGCCCGTCAAAGACTGCATACGCATCATGTATTCCTAAGATTTCGCTCGAATCCAAAACCAAGAGGAAAGACTCAGTAGATCACAGATCTCACGCAAAGTCGCCAAGAACGCCAAGAGAGTCCGCTTTATCTCTGCGCCTTTGCGTGAGGCAGAATCGTGATCTACTGAGACTACACAGTTGAGAGATCCCATTCCTCATAGATCTTCGGAACATCGCTGATCAAGCGCCGGGTGTAAGGCTCCTTCGGCCGCAGAATCACCTCATCGGCCGATCCGCTTTCAACGAACTTCCCATGTTCCATGATGTACACGCTGTCAGACACGTAGTACGCCAGGCCGATGTCATGGGTGATGAAGATCAGCGTCATCCCGGTTTCATTGCGCAGCTTCATCAGATAATCCAGGATGGTGGCGCGTGAACAGGCATCGATCATCGAGGTGGGCTCATCCGCGAGCAGGATCTTGGGCTTCAGCAGGAAGATACGGGCGATCATCAAGCGCTGCATCTGTCCGCCAGAAAGCTCGAAAGGATACTTATTGGTCAATTCCTCGAACTTCAGGTTGACAAAGCTGCACGCCTCGGCCATCAACTCGACTTTCTTCGCATGTGAAAGCCTGCGACCGCCGCGCATGTGAATACAATCCAGGAGCACGGTGTCAATCTTGCTGAAGATGTTGTACGACGAGAATGGGTCCTGAAAGATGGCCTGGATGTTTCTCCAGTATTCCTGCTTCTTCTTTTGCGAGCTGATATCGCGCTTCTGCCCCTGGAAGTAAACCTTACCCTCAGTGGGGTTGATCAATCCCAGGAGCATCTTCGCCAAGGTGGTCTTTCCGCTGCCTGATTCGCCCACGATCGAGATGACTTCGCCCTGGTGGAACTCGAAATCTACATGATCGACGGCGACTGTTTTTTGGCGGCCGAGACCAAATAGCTTGGTAAGCCCTGTTCCGCTCAAGCATAGGCTTTTTTCACTGAGCATGCTGATAGGCCTCCCTCAGCGTCTTTTCCGATAGAATGCAGCGGTAAGCGCGACCATCACCCGCATCGTAAAGCGCGACAGAAGCCACCTTGCACTCCGGCCGAACGTATTTACAACGTTCGGCGAACCGGCAACCTTCCGGCGGATTCTTCAGATTAGGCGGCACGCCGGGAATGGCAGTCAGTTTGACACCCCGCAGTCCGCTTTCAGGCACAATGATCGAGCCCATGAGGCCTTTCGCATACGGATGGAGTGGATCAAACACGGCCTCCTTGGCCGTGGCCTTCTCCACGATCTGCCCGGCGTACATAACCATGATATCGTCAGTGACGTTGTAGAGGAGGGGGAGCTCGTGCGTGATGAAGATCATCGATCTGATGAAACCGTTTTCCATCAAACCCTTGAGCATCTTGATGACCATCTTCTGCGAAGTGACATCCAGCGCGGAGGAAGGCTCATCGGCAATCAGCACCGTTGGACGAAGAATCACCGACACCGCGATCACCGTGCGCTGTTTCATGCCGCCCGAAAGCTCGACGGGGTATTTCTGCAATACCTCGGCTGGCAGCCCCAGGACTTCGAAGCTTGCCCTGGCAAGGTCATAGATGAATTTCTTGTTTTCGGTTGGATCATGCGCCAGAATCACATCTTCAATAAAGTTGATGATCTTCCGGGTAGGGTTGAGCGCGTTCATCGCGGCCTGCGGGATGTAGGCGATCTCCGTCCCCAATACCGTTTTGCGAACGTCATCAGGCTTCATACCGGAAATACTGCGCCCGTTGATGATGATCTCGCCGCTCATATAGTGTAGCGGCGGGAAGTAATAACCCATCAGGCTGAGGGCCAGGGTTGACTTTCCGCAGCCGGATTCTCCCGCAATGCCCAGCGATTTGCCTTCCTCCATCGTTAGGGAAACATGATCAACTGCGTAAACATTTTCCCGAAACCGGGTGATGTATTTTGTCGTCAGTTCCTTGACGTCTAAAATTACTCTTGCCATTTCAATCACCTAATCTCTCAACGCCGGGTTAAATACCTGGTCGAGGCCCGTGTTCATCAAATTCATCGAGAATGTAATCAGAGCGATGGTTACGAGCACAGGTAAGTACGCCCACCATTTTCCCAGGATTTCTGCCTGGTAGATCAGCGCCCAGTTCATCATCAACCCCAAGGTCATTACTTCAGTCGTCCTGGGTCCCAACCCAAGGATCGACAACTGAGCCTCGTACAGAATGCCCGAGGCAATCTGCAGGATAAACGCCATGACGACGTAGGAAGCGACGTAGGGCAGAATATCGGTGAGGATGATGTGGGCGATAGAGTGCCCCGATATTTTCGACAGATTGACATGATCGCGATTGCGGAGAGACATTACCTGTGACCGTACCGCCCTGGCAGTCCAGACCCAGGAAGTAAACCCGATCACCACCGCGATGGTAAAGGCGCCGCGTTTATCCTGCCCGATACTGAACGAAATCAAAATCAACAACACAAAAGAGGGGATGACGGTGAAGAGATTGGTGAAGAACATGATGATGTCATCCGTCAGGCCGCCGATATATCCCGCCGCCAAACCCAGGGCCATTCCGATCAGGGTGGCAACAAGACCGGCGACAAGGCCAATTTCCAGCGATACGCCGGCGGCCTTAACCAGCTCCGTGAGCACATCCCGGCCGAAGTTATCGGTGCCCAGCGGCAGCACTCGTACATTCGCGACCTGGCTGACATTCGCGAAATCAGCCTGGCTGACTGTGCCGGCCTGCTCCAAAGCACCCGTTTGGGCGTTGGCTGCCGCGATGGTCACGCCCTGGGTTGACAAAAGGCCCTTGAGCGAGCCATCGAGCCTGACGTAGTAATTCCGCTTGGCGTTGGTCAATCCAGGCAGATTCTTTTTGGGGTCGTAATCCTTCTCCCACAGATCCAGGAGTTTTTTGGTGTCTGCAATGTCGATCTGGGCTTCAGGAATCCCATCCAGCACGAGCCAATCCTTCATGGCAATACGGTCGTCGTTGCTCAACTTGTTAGCAATGCGCTTGGCGGTGGCATCATCCAGATTGAGTGTATAAGAAGGGGCGCCGATGCTATCATACACATTCACATAGATCCCCGGGGGGAAGAAAGTGCCCTGACCTATAATCGCCAATGGCGCATTCCTGATGAACAGCGGATAGATGAGCACGATCAGCAGCAATACTACGAAAATACTGAAACCGACCACGAATTTACCGGAGTGGAAGACCTGTCGAATCGTGTTTTTCATAGCGGCATCTATCCTTAATCAGCCTGGGCGGCCTTGATGCGTGGGTCAATGACGCCGTATAGGAACTCGAGGGCGTAGAACGCTACCAGCACCATTATCGTGATGATCAACGTGCATGCTGAGATCAGCGGATAGTCCTGCCCCATGATGGCGTTCAAGAGTGTGGTGCCAAGCCCCGGATAACTGAAGATGACCTCCGCCACCAGCGCGCCGCCGACCATGGTGCCGATCGATAACGCCAGACCAGTCACCTGCGGCAGCATGGCATTCCGAAAGACATAACCGACGATTTTCCGATCTTTGATGCCCATGAAACGGCTGTATTTAACATAGTCCGCATTCAGCTCATAGATCGACATCGAGCGCATGCCAATTGCCTGACCACCGATGGCGATCAACACAATCGACCAGAATGGCAATTGATAATGGACGATCACCGACCAGATAAATCCCGGGGTAAAGCTGGGAATCAGGTCAAACCCATACCCGCCCGAGGACGGGAACCATTTTAGTCCGACCCCAAAAACGACCAGCAAAATGACCGCCATGCCAAAGGCCGGGAAATTGCTGGCAAAGATGGCGACGGGCATGAGAATTTTGTCAAAGCCTTTTCTGATATAAGCTGCCAATGCGCCGAGTGTGTTCCCGATGAACCAGCCGACGATGATCGCCGGGAACTGCAGCGCGATGGTCCACCAGATGGAAGCGCGGATCACCTCTGCGACCGTTCGGGGATATTGGCTGAACGAGAAACCGAAATTGCCCTGCAGCACATTTCTCATATAGATGACAAACTGCTCGACCATGGGTCTGTTGGTGCCGAACAGCTCCGTGTACTGCTGATAGATCGCTTGAACCCCCGTCGCATTGCTCATGCCTTGAGCCATCCTGGATACGATGGCTGCCACCGGATCTCCCGGCATTAACCGGGGCAGGAAGAAATTCAGTATGAAGGCACAAACAAAGGTGATGACGAACCAACCCAGCTTGTTGAAGAAATACTTTCGGTAGCCCTTCAACCCAACACCTCCTATGATGCTTATCTCGCTGTATAGGGCCGACTTCGTCGATCACATACAGCGAACAAAGGACGAGCAACCGTATTATACAACAATCCGCCATGCTCCGGGGTTCGCGGGACATGGCGGATCTTGCCAGAGCACGGTTTACTTGTTCACGAGCGTCAGGTTATAGAGGCCTGCGATGCTCCATCCATCCGTCAGGTCGAGCGGCGGGACGGGCGGGTTGGTGCCGTCACCGTCGTGCGGGAAGCCGGTCCAAACGCTCTCGTTCACAGCATGGAACGATTGAGGACGGTACATGAGCGTGAAGGAGGGAACATCGGTCAGGTAGATCTTGACCAATTCAGTGTAGTCGGCCTTCAGTTTGGCGGCGTCGGTCAAAGTGGGGATCTCTTTGATCAACTCATCGGCGGCAGGATTGCTGTATTGGCCCCAGTTGCCGTTCCAGTTGTTCGCCGCACCAACGAATTCAGAGCTCAGCAAATGGCGGATGCGTCCCCAAGGCTGGGTGGGGCCGGCACCGTCACTCCACATCATGAAGATGTCATAGCCGGCTGGAAGCGGCGAATCCGATTTGGTGACGATGGTCTGGTACACGGACCATTCAGGGTAGTTGGTCGTGATGTCAATACCGATCTTCTTGCCGGCGGCAGCAACCACTTCGATCGCAGCCTGCCAGTCGGACCAGCCGTTGGGGCAGGTTGCCACATAGCTGAGCTTCGTGCCGTTGTATTCACGCCAGCCGTCGCCATTGGTATCCTTGATCCCGGCATCATCGAGCAGTTTGTTGGCGCCCACGATGTCGTTGCCGGCCCACTGCAGGTCCTTGACGGCAGCGTGGTCGTACAGGGCTTGCTCACCGGGGGTCGGGTTCATGAGCGAGCGCGGGACCTGGTCGAAGGTCGCCGATTGGTTGGTCATCGCGTTGGCGATGATGGTGGGGTAGTCAACCGCCATGGCGATGGCCTTACGGACCGCAACATTGTCCAAACCAGGGGACTTCAGGTTGTAGAAGGCGGTCGGGAGGCTGGCGCCAATGCCATAAGGAGGCTCGGGCAGGTAGGTGGAGACGGGCAGCCCATAGTTGAGCCACAACACTTGAATGTTGGAATTGAACTGCTGGCTCACATCCACTTCACCCTGTGCTAGAGCAACAGAACCTGCCGCGTTATCCTTGAAGATCGTGTGCGCCAGGTACTTCGGAGCCGGCAGCTTGCCCCACATGCTGGCATCCTTGCCCCAGTAGTTGTCATCGCGAACGAGGACGACCTTCGTATCGTCAGCGAAGAACTTGTGATAGGGACCGGAGTAAACGACGTCCTCAGCGGCGTCAGCCATCAACTTCGTGGCATCGCCACCGACGCGCGCTTCCAGTTTCTGGGTCCAGGCTTTCTGGACGACATAGTTGGTGCTCAGGTAAGCCTGAACCAGCAGGGGATTGGCCGCCTTACCGTCCGCGCCCAGTTTGGCCTTGACCACAACCGTCTGGGGATCCTTGGCTGTGATGGTGTCGATGTAATCTTTGTTGGCAGCGCCAAATTGGGTATTGTACTTGACATGGGTGGCCCAGGTATAAGCGACATCATCCGCGGTCACCGCCGTGCCATCGCTCCACTTTGCGGCAGTCTTGAGCTTGAAGGTGATCGCGGTCATGCCGGCATCCCAGGTAAACGGGCCGTCAGCCAGCAGTGGATACACCTTGCCATCGAGCATGTCGTACAGATACGGGCTTTCGAACATGGTAACGCGGGTGTTGTCCTGCTGAGCTTGAGTCATCGCATTGTTGTTATTGGAGGAATACGGATTCCAGCCAACAACTGGACCCCACTGTTGACCATTGAAGTACAGGGTTTCGTTGCGGGGCAAAGTATTGGCATCAACCGGCTTGGCCGGTGCCGGCGTCGCGGTCACCACGACCGACTTCTCCACGACTTTCTCGACGACCTGGGTCTGAACTTTTTCGACGACCTGGGTCTGGACGACAGGTTTCTCGACGACCTGGGTCTGGATGACCTGCTTCTCGATGACCTGCGGCGTTGGTGCGGCACATGCCGTCAACAGCATGACCAGCACGATAACCAGACTGACGGGAATCAAAAACTTCTTGGACATGGGAATCCTCTCCTTCCATTCAGGTAAGGGGCATGAGGGGAATGCATTGCCGACGAGTCTGACACCAAGATGTGCCTGTCTGTTCGATAGAGCCTCCTTTCATCAGCGGTCGGAGTCTGGCTCGGTATCGAGGCGTTTGGAAGCCAGTGCCCGCGCGGCCGGGTTGGGTTGGTATTCGTGCTGGCGAATAATCTCCCACACCCGTTCGCGCACCTCAGGTCGCACGTTGGGATGGTTATTGAGCACCCGTGAGGCTGTGGAGCGGGACACCCCTGCGAGTTTGGCAATCTGTTCCAGCGTGAGCGTCATGTTTCCCCCGCTTTTTGATCTTGGGAGCGCTCTCACATCTGCTACCATTCTATGCGGTTAGCCAGGACAAGGCTTGGAGAAAAGCGTGCCACAGATGGATATTTCAGGGATGATGGGGAAAAGGAGAGAAGGGCGCTAGGCGCGACGATAGGCTTCCGGGGAGCAGCCCACCTCGCGGCGGAAGATGCGGCTGAAGTAACCGCTGTCGGAAAAGCCCACTTCCATCGCTATTTCGGTGATATTCTTGTTGGTCTCCGTGAGCAGGCGCCTGGCCTGGTTGACCCGATACCGGTTGAGATAAGTCACCGGCGTGACCCCCAGCTCTTTCCGGAAGCAGGAGGTGAGATAGTCATCGTCCATGCCGATGTGACAGGCCAGCTCCTGGCGCGAGATCGGCTCCGCGTAGTGCTCATGAAGATAAGCCATCGCCTTGCGCACAAGCCGGCGCGCCTCGTCGCTCAGCTTACGCTTGCGGGCGAGCGCGGCGTCCACGTGAGCCAATATCTCGTCCACATTGAACAGCCCTTTGCTCAGCACCGCGGTCACGCCGCGATTCAGCCGCGCCATGTCTCCTTCGGTGAGCACCTGCCCCGTGAGCACGATAATGGGCACATCGCGCATGTCTTTGCCTTCGTGCACGGCTTCCAGCACGGCAAAGCCATCCATCTCGGGCATCAGCAAATCGAGGAGGATCAGGTCGACGCGCTCGCGGCGCAGAACCTTCAGCGCCTCTCGACCGTTGCGCGCCTTAATCACACGGTGCGCAGGCGAACACGTCTGGATGACCCGCGCGTACATCTCCACCGTATCGGGTTCATCATCCACGACCAGGATCTTGCGCCTGGTGGGCCTGGCACCCTGAATCGGAAGATGTTGGGCCAGCGCGTCCATCAGCTCGGTCAGGCCGACCGGTTTCGTCAGGTAATCCAGCTCCAATATCGCCGCACCTTCCTGCCCCTGCGAGTAGAACAAGATCGGAATATCTCGCGTCGCGGTGTTGCTCCGCAGCGTCCGAACCATCTGCCAGGCGGATTCGGGCATCGAGGTCACGTCCAACACGATCGTGTTGGGCCGCATGAGCAATACCTGCGTCAACCATTCGGATGTCGGTTCCAGGATGTGAACCCGGAGTCCGCTCCGACGCAAATGCTCGCGCAAGGACGCGCTGCTATCCGGCTGCGGCGTGAGCACCAGGACACTTTCGCTGTCTCCCGACTGGGGGATCAACCCCTGGGTCTGCACAGGGGCAGGGATCGTGGGCAGCGTGAACCAAAACGTCGAGCCCAAGCCTTCCTGCCCGGTCGAGCGCACGCCGATCGTGCCGTGATGCAGCTCAACGAGCCGTCTGCAGATGGCCAGGCCCAGGCCCAGGCCACCATAGCCACGGTCGATGCTGCGCCCCGATCGGCCGAATTCATTGAAGATCACCTGCTGGTCGGCGAGCGGGATGCCCAGGCCCGTATCGCACACCTCAACCGTGACGGTCTCAGGGCCAACGCTGAGCGCAAGACTTACTTCGCCTTGCGCCGTGAACTTGATCGCATTGTAAACCAGGTTGAGCGTAATCTGCCGCAGGCGCGTACGATCACCCCACACCCACGGCCCGGATTCGGGCAGGGCTTCATGCCAGGTCAGTTCTTTATCGGCCGCCAACTGGCGGCCGGTCGCGGCAACGACGCGCAGCGCGTTGCTTAAATCCACTGATTCATTCGTCAGCCGCAACTGACCGGCTTCGCTGCTGGCCAGATCGAGGACATCGTTGATCAGCCAGCCGAGATGTTGGGCATTGGCAAGGATGCGCTCGACGTCTTTGCGAAAAGGTTCCGGCAACGCCATCTCCGTCTGATCGCGGTCGTGCAGCAAAATGCCGCTCAACCCGACGATCAGGCTCAGCGGCGTGCGCAGCTCGTGGCTGACCATGGACAGGAAGCGGCTTTTGAGCTGATTGGCCTCCTCGGCCAGCCGGCGGCCTTCGGTCGCTTCACGGTAGAGCTGTGCGGTATGAAGCGCCGCGGCCAATTGCTGAACGATGCTGCCGTAAAGTTCCAGCGCGGCGGTGTCGAAGGTCACATACCCCAGTTGGCCGCGCGGGCCGGCCAACGGCACCAGCGCCAGGCTGAAAGGTTGATCCTTGCAGAGGAGGCCATCGGGAGGATATTCCCGGCTACGGAAGCGATACGTAGCCTCCCGCAGGGGGACAAGGCCCTGCAACACGCTCCACGCCACCGGGTCTTCATCCCCGGCTTCGAACAGCGAGACTGCCGCCATCTGGATGCCCATCTCCGGCAGATAGTGCGCCAGGATCTGGTAGGCCTGCGTCTCGTCCAGCGCGTTGAGCACCCGCGCGGTCAACATGCTGACCCGGTCCCTGGTCCAGCGTTCCTCCATGACGTACAGACGGTGTTGGCGCCACATGGCCGTGCTGATGGCGATGCGAGCGGCATCCAGCCAATCGCGCGCCATATCCTGTGCCGCTGCGTCGAACAAGCCCGGCAGACCATCGCGCAGCACCGTGATGGCGGCCTGCCAGAGGTGCACGTCTTCGTGCCCTGTCGCGGCCTGCCGGAGCACAGCGTCCAGTGTCTGCCAGAATGCGAAACGGTCACTTTTCTCAACGCTCGCGATGAAGGCGGCGACCAGGCGTCGACATAAAGTCTGAACCTCGTCGGAGTTCAGCTCTTGGGCTTCGGTCAACACGGCGGTGGCCATGGTCTGGGCCAGTTGCAACTGAACCATCATGCGACGCGATGATAAGTCGCGCGACGACGAAACGCTGACGTCGGTGACGGTCGCATTGCGATTACAGCCGCACGATTCGCGCGTCATCAGGCGGGTGGGCACCAGCACCGGCTCGGCCGGCACGTCGTGTCCCTGGATCTGCCGGATCAGCATTTCGACGGCGCGGTAACCGATCTCGAAGATGGGCACGTGGACACTGCTCAGCGCCGGTTCCGCCACAACGCTTTCGGGCCGATCGTCGAATCCGATGACGGCGACATCCTCGGGAATACGTAGCCCGGCTTCTTGCAGCGCCTGCATTGCACCCATGGCCGATTCGTCATTGCTCGCCATCACAGCCGTGAAAGGCGCATGCGTGGCGATGATCTGGCGCATGGCAAGATAGCCGCCTTCGTAAGTGTGTTGCCCGTAGACGATGAGCCGCTCATCGGCTGCCAGGCCATGCATGTGAAGCGCCATCCTGAATGCCCGCAGGCGGGCGCCTGTATCACCGTCCAGGTCGTCGGGGACGCCGGCGATGAAGGCGATGTGCCGGTGGCCGTGTTCGACCAGATGGCGGATGGCATCCAGCGTCCCACCAGCATTGTCGACGGCGATAGCGGGACCCACCTCCCCCGAGGCAATGAAAATGACGGGGTGACCTGAAGCGATAACTTCCTGCAGATAGCGCGAGCGGGCCGTTGAATGGAGCGGGTTTACGGCAAGGAGGCCATCGGTGTTCCACGGCCCAATAGGAATGAAGTCGGCGTTAGGCGAAGGCACGGGCCAGGCAGGGCGGAACGGGTCGCCGGAGGCGTTCGATGGGCCTATGCCGCAACCCAACAGCAGGTTGCAACCCAGATCGTGCGCAGCCAGACGGATCGCCCGGAACATGGGGGCGAGATAGCTCAATGGCGTCGCCGTCCAGTAGTACTGCCAGCCAGCCAGTACGCCGATGGTAGGACGCCTCTGTCGAACAAGATGGGTCATGTTGTCCACGCACTTCGGCGAGCAAGCAGGAGCTTCGGCGCTCCGACTTCTTACATTATACCACTACCTCGCGCAAAACTTGTCTGCCAGTCCGATTCCTGCTATGATCGCCGGCAAGAGGGCTGTATCGCTCATGTGTTCCTCAATCGAAATTCTTCTCCCCGACTTCTCTTCCGTAGAAGGTCGGGGCAACAGATAAGCTCATGTCATCCGTCATCGAACCGCCTCCCGTCGCTATGAATCAGCCCGGTGCCGGCCGTATTCTGCGGCGCTGCTTGGGCTATCTCCGCCCCTATTGGCACCATACGGGAGTCGCCTACCTGACCTTGCTGGCAGTGTCGGGCTTGACCTTGTTGATTCCCCAGCTTATCCGTTCGGCCGTCGACCGGGGCATCCGCGGACAGGATGGCCGGGCGTTGGGCAGCGCTGTGCTCATCATCGTCGGGCTGGCGTTGGTCAAGGGAGTGCTCAATTTCTTCCAGGGCCGTTTCACCGAGATTGCCTCGCAGGGTGTAGCTTATGATCTGCGCAACGCCCTTTATCGGCAACTGTCGGCGCTTTCTTTCTCGTACCATGATCGATCTCAGGTCGGCCAGCTTCTTTCGCGCGCCATCCAGGACGTTGATCGCATCCGCTTTCTGACCGGCCGGGCGTTTTTGCGGCTGGCGGAGGGCGCCGTGTTGCTGATCGGCACCGCCATCGTGCTCGCCGCGATGAATCCTTTGCTCGCGCTGCTGGCTTTGATCACCATGCCGCTGCTGGTGTACCGTGCGCTGTTCTTCAGCAGCCGTTACCGCCCACTATCGCTGGCTGTCCAGCAGCAACTGGCCGTACTGACCACCCGGCTGGAGCAAAATCTTCGCGGGGCACGCGTGGTCAAGGCGTTCAACCAGGAGGATGCCGAAATTGTCCGGTTCGAGGAGGACAACGCTCACTGGTTCGATCTGTCTGTGGCCGCGGCTCGTTTGCAGGCGCTCAACACCCCTTTGCTGGACTTCATCGCCAACCTCGGCACCGTCTTTATCATCTGGTATGGCGGATCGCTGGTAGTGCGCGGCCAGCTATCCCTGGGCGAGCTGGTGGCGTTCTCCACCTACCTGGGCCAGCTTTTCGTCCCGGTACGGCGCCTGGGAATGGTCCTGCCTGCGGTGGCGATGGCCGCGGCGGCCGGCGAGCGCGTCTTCGAGATCCTCGATGCGCAGTCGGAGGTCACCGATGCGCCGGACGCCATCCCGCTGCCGCCGGTCAGCGGCCATGTGCGCTTCGAGCACGTGTCATTCAGCTATTTCGGGCGTCACCGGGTGCTGGATGACGTCTCCTTTGAGGCGTTGCCCGGCCAGGTGATCGCGCTGCTCGGGCCCACCGGCTCCGGCAAGTCCTCCATCATCAACCTGATCCCGCGCTTCTATGATCCGACCGGCGGGCGCATCACCGTGGACGGGTATGATCTGCGCGGCGTGCAACTCAGCACGCTGCGCGATCAGGTGGGGATCGTGCTACAGGAAACCGCGCTTTTCGCAGCCACCTTGCGTGAGAACATCGCGTTCGGCCGACCAGGCGCAAGCGAGGCCGAGATCGTGGCCGCGGCGCGAGCGGCGCAGGCGCATGATTTCATCATGGAAATGCCGCAAGGCTATGACACCTACGTAGGCGAACGCGGGGTGACTTTGTCGGGCGGGCAGAAGCAGCGCATTGCGATTGCCCGCGCCCTGCTGCGCGACCCGCACATCCTCATCCTCGACGATGCGACATCCAGCGTGGATACCGAGACCGAACGGCTGATCCAGGCGACGCTGGAGCGGCTGATGCAAGGCCGCACGTCGTTCGTCATCGCCCAACGGTTGAGCACCGTGCGTCTGGCCAACCAAATCCTGGTGCTGGATCGCGGCCGCATCGCCGCGCGTGGCACCCACGCCGAGCTGCTGCGCACTTCGGACCTGTACGCGGACATTTATCACCGCCAACTTCGCCCGCAAGAGATGCGGGTGGCTGAAATCGCACCGAAAAGCGGATAGCCGGATCGGACGCGTGTGGACGCAAATGGTTGGTTCGATCAGCGATCGGGCTGAACTGGTGCTGCATCTCATCTGAAATCGAGCGACTTATGGGATTTTCGATCGGCAGCAGCGCACCGCGCATGGGCCCGGGTGGTGCGCTGGAGAGCTTCGGCGAGAAGTCCGAGGGACGGGCCTTCGACCGGCGCATCGCGCTGCGACTTTTGCAGTTCCTGCGGCCCTACACGCGGCAGATGATTGCAGCGCTCCTGTTGATGCTGGTGATGTCGCTGCTGTCGCTCGCGACACCTTACCTGGTGAAAGTCGCCATCGACGGCAACATCGCGGCTGGCGATCTGTCGGGCCTGACCCGCACCGCACTTCTGATCGCGGCCGCGTGGGGCGGCATCTATGTCACCACGGCCGGGCAGCGCTGGCTCCTGTCGTGGGTCGGCCTGCGCGTGCTGGCAAACCTGCGCCGCGATTTGTTCAGGCACCTTCAGGCACTGCCGCTCGGTTATCACGACACGCACATCATCGGCGTGACCATCTCCCGCGTGATCAACGATGTGGGAGTGATTAACGATCTGCTATCGCAGGGCCTGGTGACCTTGTTGGGCGATAGCGTGGTGCTGGTAGGCATCGTCGTCGTGATGCTGTCCATGAGCCCGCGGCTGGCGTTGCTGACCTTCACGGTCGTGCCGTTGATGGTGCTGGCGACGACCCTGTTTGCCCGAAGTGCACAGACGGCCTTCCGACAGACGCGCTCGCGCATCGCAGCAGTAGTGGGAGACCTGGCGGAAGGCCTTTCGGGCATGCGCGTGATCCAGGCGTTCACCCAGGAAGGTGCTACCCAAGAGAGGTTCGAGCAACTCAACCGGGCCAACCGCGACGCCAACGTCTCGGCCATGACGCTTTCATTCATTTTTCTGCCGGTCGTGGAATTCCTGGGCTTGTTGGCCACGGGGGTCGTGCTCTGGTTTGGCGGGGTCGCTGTCACCGGTGGCAGCCTGACTCTGGGGGTGGTCGTGGCGTTCCTGGCGTACGTCTCCCGTTTCTTTGATCCGATCCAGGAGCTGAGCCAGCTTTACACAACCATGCAGGCGGCGATGGCCGGCGGCGAGCGCGTTTTCGAGGTGCTCGACACAGCCCCCGGGGTCGCCGATCGGCCTGACGCCATCGAGATGCTGCCCATTGCCGGGGAGATCGAGTTGGACCACGTGAGTTTCACCTATCGGAGCGATCCGGCGGACCCAGGGCGCAATGTCGAGGTGCTGCACGACATCTGCTTGCGCATCGCGCCGGGCCAAACGGTTGCCCTGGTCGGCCCCACCGGTGCGGGCAAGACTTCCATCGCCAACCTGATGGCTCGCTTCTACGACGTGACCGGCGGTGCGGTGCGGATCGACGGCATCGACGTGCGGGATGTGCGGCAGGGGTCGCTGCGGGCGCAAATGGGCCTGGTGCCGCAGGATCCCTTCCTCTTCTCGGGTACCATTGCAGACAATATCGCGTTCGGCTGTCCTGACGCCCCGCCCAAGGCCATCGAGGCGGCGGCGCGGCTGGCTCACTGCCATGATTTCATCACGTCCCTGCCGGCCGATTACCGCACTGAAATTCTGGAAGGGGGCGTTAACCTGTCCATGGGCCAACGCCAGCTCATCTGCATCGCCCGTGCGGCGTTGGCCGAACCGCGCATCCTCATCCTGGATGAGGCGACCGCCAGTGTGGACACGCTCACCGAGGCATTCATCCAGGACGCCATCCAGCAGTTGCTTGCCGGGCGCACGGCTATCGTGATCGCACATCGGCTCAGCACAGTTCGCAGCGCCGACCTGATCTGCGTGGTGCACGACGGGCGTATCGTGGAGCGAGGGCAGCATGAGGAATTGTTGGCGACGGGCGGCCTTTATCGCGAGTTATACGAGCGGCAGTTTTTGGAATCTTAGCCTGAAGAGGTCTCTATGCAACAAGATGCCTGGCACCAGATCGCGCCGGTCCTGGTTTCGATCTTCGTGCTCATCGCAGTGGCAGCGATTCGCAACTATTCCAGGACCCTGGCGGCCATCACCGCAACCACGCCGGTCACGATCCCGCTCGCCTTGTGGATCGTCTACACGGGCGCGAAGGGCGACCGCGCAACGGTGAGCCAGTTCGCCTCCGGGCTGCCGCTGGGGATCACGGGCACGGCGGCTTTTACCATCGCCGTCTGGCTGGCCGCCCGCGCAGGTTGGAAGCTGGGGCCGATTATCGCGGTCGGCTACCTGGTCTGGGGGATCACGATCGGGCTGATGCTGGTGTTACGGCGATGGCTGGGGCTATAACATGAGTGCGATCTGGGATATCCTCGGCTTTGGTGCCGTGGCAGTCGATGACCTGCTCTATGTTGACACCTATCCGGTCCCGGATAGCAAGACAGCGGTGCACGAAACGCGGCGGGAGGGCGGTGGCTTAGCCGGCACCGCACTGGTGGCTGCCGCGCGGCTCGGCGCGCGCGCTGCGTACGCGGGCGTTCTCGGCGATGATGATCTATCCCGGTTCACCATTGCCGAGCTGGAGCGGGATGGGGTGGACTGCTCGCCGGTGCGGCGCATACCGGGCGCCCGACCCTTTCATTCGACTATCATCGTGGACCGCTCCACGGGGCAACGCACCATTCTGGCCGTCGTGACCGGCGTCACCCCGCCTTCCACCGAGTTGTTTCATGCTGGTCTCATCGCATCCTGTCGCGTCCTGTTCGTGGACAGCACGGTCGGGGCGTTCGCGCTGGAAGCCGCGGCGTTAGCCCAGGCGCGGGGTGTGCCTGTTGTCGCCGACCTGGAGCGTATTTCCGGCGCTGAAGTCCTGGCGTTGGCTCAACGGGTGGATCACCTGATCGTCGGCACGGGGTTCGCCGGGAAAGCGACGGGTGAGACTGATCCCGCGGCGATGGTGCGGGCGCTGCGCAGTCCGGCGCACGTCGCGTGTGTCGTCACGGCCGGTGAGATCGGCTGCTGGTACGCCGCCCGCGAGGCCGGCGACGAGGTGCGTCACGTGCCGGCGTGCCGGGTGCAGGCGATCGACACCACCGGTTGCGGCGATGTGTTTCACGGCGCATATGCCGCCTGTATTGCCCGAGGCGAAAGCGTGGCGCGGGCGGTCGCGGTCGCGACTGTGGCCGCGGGGCTGAAAGCCGCGCGGCCGGGCGGTCGCAGCGGCATACCGGATTTGCGGACGATCGAACGATATTTGCAGGAGCAACAACCGGCCTTGATCGAGGCTGTGCGCGAGCAATGACGAGGGCGATGAGAGCCAGGCGCACGATCGTCCTCGCAATCCTTGCCCTGGGCGTGCTGGTTGGCGCCGCGACGGGGCTCAGCGCCCAGGATGAGGCGCCGGCAAATTCGCTCAGCCTGACCCGGCAATTCGTAGGGCAAGGCTTCGACAAGTGTGAGATCGCCGGCTTTGACGCGTTGCAGGCCTGGATCGATCATAGCCCATACGGTGCCGTGAACCTCTATGTCGGGGGAGCCGGCCGGGCTTGCAGCAACCGGGGGTTGAACGCGTCGCTCATCTCTCGGCTGAGCCAGATCGGGTGGAAATTCATCCCGACCTGGGTCGGACCGCAGGCGCCATGCTTCACGGGCACCAAACCCCTTATGAGCTCTGATCCGGCGACGGCGTATGCCCAGGGGCTTGCGGAAGCCGCTGCGGCGGTTGAGGTGATGTCGGGTCTGGGGCTGGCGTTTGCCGACGGGTCAGGCACGATCGTCTATTACGACATGGAGCACTACGACACCGGCGACGCGGCCTGCCACGAGGCGGTCAAATCCTTCGTGACCGGTTGGACCGAGCAGTTGCACGCGCGGGGAAATCTGGCGGGGGTGTACGGGAACGGCCCGATGCTGAACGACCTGGCAAACATCCCCCAGGCGCCGGACGCGATCTGGCCCGCGCATTGGGTCGACAGCGGCTACAACCCGACCGCCACTCCCTGGGACGTGTACCGGTTGTCGAACGACCTCTGGGTGAACCATCAGCGGATCCGCCAATATGCCGGCAGCCACGTGGAAACGTGGGGCGAGGTGCCGCTGACCATCGATTGCGATGTGATCGACGGCGTTGTGGCGGACATCAGCCCGCAGGCGCCGTCACTGATGCTCTATCTGCCGCTGATGTTGAGCGATGTATCCTCTCAATAATCTGTCAGGAGAATGACGACGGACGATGGACCATAGACGATATTTGAGCCGAGGTGTTTTGGCCGCTGAAGGCGGCCAAAACACCTCGGCTCAAATCCTGCACATGAGCAACGGAATCTCAAGCTCTTGCGGTGTCAGCCCCCCGTGGTGGCCGTAGAACCGCTGCTCGAACCTGTCCTTCTCGTACCACCAGACGGCCTCGCCTCGATACGGCAGGACAACCAGGTTTCCCACCCGTCCCATGAACACGGACGTGGGCGGTTGCGCGCCGAAGAAGCCGGCGGCGATCAGGTCGGATGCCCGGTAAACGACGGCCCTGCCGGCCAGCCGGCGCGCCAGGAAATCCTGGGCCTCATCCAACGCCTCGTCCCGCACGTACAGGAAGACGTCACGCGCCGATCCACCGGGCGGCAACACCTTGCCCTGGCGATCGGTCCTCAGGAAACGCTCGAATCCGGCGAAGTCGCCGCCCGTGTTCAGGTAGATTGTCGTTGCCGGGTCGGTCTCGGACTGCCCGTGGTCGGCGGTCAGCAGGAAGAGCGTGTCCCCGGTTCCTCCATCCAACCTGGACAGGAACAGCCGCTCCAGCAACGTGAAAAAGGCGTCCAGCTCGGCCTCCACCTGGGGCGAGTTCGGCCCGTATTCGTGGCACATCGCGTCGAGGCGGTCGAAATAGAACACGTAGTAGGTGGGGCCTGCTGGTTCAGCACCTCCGGATTTCCTCTCATCCAGCAGCGAGCGCAGGTTCACCAGGCCCTCGGGCAACGTGCGGTAGCCCACCGCGGTCGCGCCCCGGAAGACGATATCGGAATAGGTGGACGGCGTATATTCCTTGTGCTGAAAAATGTATGAGGTGATTCCCGCCGCGGCCAGCTTCTGGTAGATCGTCGCGGTCGGGTAGAGGCGCCGCGGGTCGATGTTTGTCGCCTTGAGCGTGTCGCGCTCCTTGGTCCCAGCGAAAGAAAAAAGCAGGGGCGTGATGACCGCGTCGAGCTGCGGCTCGTAATATTGCCACTCGTACACGCCGGTTTGCCCAACTTCCAGGTTCGTGTGCAGGCTGGTGACGTGGGCAGCCGTGGTGGCGGGGAATTGGGCCGTCAGCCTGGCGACGCCGTCCGCTGCGATGAACCGCCGCAGGGCAGGGTAATCGTCGGTGTACTTCTCGAAAAACCGCCAGCCGAAGCCGTCCAGCAGGAGGAACACCACCGCCCGAAAAGCGGCGGGCCGGTCGTGCATCAACCCGGCAGGTAGGGCAACTGCTCCCGGCGCGCCCAGCAAGGGGCCGATGCTCGCCGGGATAGCGGTGAAACAGTGACCGTCATACGTGGGTCTGATGAACGCAGGATCGAGTTCAAACATGGGCTTGCTTTCCTGAAAATCGCCCCTGGTTCGGCCCGGTCTCCCGACCGGGCCAGGCGGCGGTCGGGAGACCGCCGCGAACCATGCGAAAGGTTTTCATTCGCCGCGGCGTCGGATCTGGCATGAGAAACTTTCCTGGAGAACGGCGCCCCGGCGTCAGGCCGGCGGGCGCCAGCAAGGGCGCCATTATCCCAACAGGTGCGCCAAATCGGCCGCCATGTCGTCTGGCACGGCATCGGCAGGCCAGTACAGCCGCACGCGGCCTTCGTCATCCAGCACCGTGATCATCGCAGTGTGATCGACCGTGTAACCGCTGGCGACGGTGCCTTCGCCTTTTTGATAGTAAATGCCGTAGGCCGCGGCCGCGGCCGCGATCTGGTCGGGCGTGCCGCTGAGGCCGGCAAAGGTCGGGTCGAAGAAGGTCATGTATCCGGCCATGCGCTCCGGCGTGTCACGCTCAGGGTCCACCGTGACCATCAGCACCTGCACCTTATCTGAACGCTTGCCCAGTTTTTGCATGGCCCTGGCCAGGTCGGCCAGCGTGGTCGGGCAGACATCGGGGCAGTAGGTGTAGCCGAAATAGAGCACGACCAGCTTCCCCCGGTAATCGCTCAGCTTGATAGGCCTGCCCGCGGGACCGACCAGAGTGAAGTCGGCCGCAGGCTTGGGCGGTTCCAACAATGCTCCGTGAAAGCGGTAGGGCAGCAGCCGTGGTATCACCAATATGCCGGCCGCGATCAGGACGATGGCAATGCCCGCCACGATCAGGCCAATACGCAAGGAAGGTTTCATGTGCATCTCGTTCCTTTGAGCCACCCAACTGCGGCGATACGGTAATCATAACCGGGGGGCGAGCGCCGGTCAAGTGATCGTGTAGGTGCGGTGCAGAGTTTTGCACAAATCGCCTTGTAGTGTCACGCAGAGCGTGAACGGGTCGACGACCCAAGGTGCGTTGCGGCGAGTCGCCAGTGAAGCATCCGTCACGTGCCAACGGCGAGACACGGATTCTTCGCTGGATATTCGCCGTCCTGGGCGACTTGGGGAACACTCGCTCAGAATGACCAAGGGCGTGCTCACCACATGCATGATGTGCCCGCAACGTTGCAAAACCTTGAACCCCACCCTGATCGTGCGGAGTCTTGTATCTCCGACCTCCGGCGGTTATAATCAGCACAGTCTGGAGGTCATTATGCCCTACGAGCCGACAAAGGCCTCGTTACACGCGCGGCCGCTGCCCGGCTGGTTCGATGATGCCAAGCTGGGGATCTTTGTCCACTGGGGGCCGCAATCTGTGCCCGCGTGGGCGCCGACTGCCGGCGAATACAAGAAGCTCCTCGATCAGCGCGGCTGGCGCACCTGGTTTGCCAACAATCCTTACGCCGATTGGTACCAAAACTCCATGAGGATCCCCGGTAGCCCCACCCACGCGTACCATCGGCAAACATACGGCTCGGGCTACTCTTATGATAACTTCATCCCCTTGTTTGAAGCGGCGACGCGGCGGTGGCATCCTGACACGTGGGCCGATGTGTTTGCCGAGATCGGCGCGCGGTACGTGGTGCTCACGACCAAGCATCACGACGGCTATCTCCTCTGGCCCAGTGCCCATCCAAACCCGCGTAAACCCGATTACCAGTCGAAACGCGACCTGGTGGGTGAGCTCGCCACAGCCGTGCGCGTTCGGGGTATGCGCATGGGGCTGTATTATTCCGGCGGTCTGGATTGGACCTTCAACGGCGGTCCCATCACGGACCTGCCCGATCTCCTCGCCACGATCCCGACCGGCCCCGAGTATGCCGCATACGTGGACGCGCATTGGCGCGAGCTGATCGCACGTTATCGGCCGTCGGTGCTCTGGAATGATATCGCCTACCCGATCGGCACTCGCACGCTCGATTTGTTTGCGCACTACTACAACGCGGTGTCCGATGGGGTTGTGAATGACCGGTTCGCGCAGTATGAGCTGGGTCCGGTAGGGAGCCTGCGCTACCGGGCGACGTTGTGGGCAGTCAAGACCCTGGGCCCATCGCTGATCAACCGGGCCGGCACGACCGCCGCGCCGGTGGGGCCCCACGCGGATTTCCGCACACCTGAATACGCCGCGTTCAACAAGATCGCAGCCGGGAAGTGGGAAACCTGTCGCGGCATCGGCTACTCGTTCTGCTACAATCGCGCCGAGACTGACGCGGACATGATCCCCGTGGCCGATCTGGTGCGCCTGTTCGTGGATATCGTCAGCAAGAACGGTAATCTGCTGCTGAATGTCGGTCCCATGCCCGACGGCACGATCCCGGAGATTCAGCTCAGCCGCTTGTGGGGGTTGGGTGATTGGCTCAAGATCAACGGCGAGGCGATCTTCGACACGCGGCCGTGGGTGCGTGCCGAGGGTGTGACAGCCGACGGCATCCCGGTGCGTTTCACGCGACGCGGGGAGACGCTGTACGCCATCGTGCTGGGGACCCCTCACGGGGAACGGATCAAGCTTATGGAGATGCGGGTGCCAACCGGCACCGCCATCACCATATTGGGGAGCGATGGCGGCATTGCCTGGGCGCAGGAAGGTGAGGATTTGGCGGTGACGTTGCCCGCCCGCCTGCCGGATGCGCCGGCGCACGCGTTGCGCATCGCGCCAGCTCCTCACTCCGCAAATCAATAACTCGACCGCGTTGGATTCGCTATTGATATGGGCGCATTCAAAGTGAGTTGGAGCCGCGAGGTATTCGGATCACGAAGGCACGAAATAGCGCGAAGGCCGCGAAGGAACCCGCCGCGGCGAGACGCCTTCGCGCTCACATATGCGGTGCAGTTTCCCGTCGTGTTTTTCGTGGACCTTCGCGACTTCGTGTTCCAGCCGCCGCCTGCCACAACTCATTTTCAACACACCCTATTGATATTCCGGCAGCCAATCGCCGTGCGCCGCGATCAGATCATCTACCAGGCGCCAGATCTGATCCAGGTCCAACTCGGCGGCGGTGTGCGGGTCGAGCATCGCGGCATGATAAATGTGCTCTCGCTTGCCGGTCAGTGCTGCCTCGACGGTCAGCGCCTGGACGTTGATGTTAGTCTGTATCAAGGCGGCCAGTTGCGGCGGCAGGCTGCCGATGCGGGTCGGCTGGATGCCGTTTTTGTCCACCACGCATGGCACCTCCACGCAGCAGCCCTGGGGCAGGTTGTCGATCAGCCCCCGGTTGATCACGTTGCCGTACACCACGCGCGGCGCCCCGGTTTCCATGCTGTGGATGATGCCGGAGCCATACTCACGGCTGCGCTGCACCTTGTCAAACCCGGTGACCTCCTGGATGACGGCGTCGATCATCACCGGAGCCACCTCGGCCGCGGCCAGCATCTGTCGCAGCCCGCTGATGTCAGCGCTTTCAGGGTGCTCGATCATGCCTTTGACGAACTCCCAACCGGCAAGTTGCAGCTCGCAGCGGCGGATGTACTCGTCCAGCGGGATATTGAATTTCTCGATCAGGTCGGGCCGGTCGCGCTTGATGAACCACGGCACGTACTCGCTGAAGTGCTCACTCGATTCGGTGACAAAGTAACCCAGCCGCGCGAGCATCTCGTAGCGCACGCGGTTCCAAGCGGGCACGTGGCCTTCGGCCGCCACCTGCCGGAGGCGCGGGTAAAGATCCTCGACGCCATCCGCGGTCTTGCGCTCGAATTTCAGATAGAATGCCATGTGGTTGATGCCGGCGGCAACGTAGTTGATTTCCTCGAACGGCACGCCGATGTCCGCGGCGAGCTGCTCGGCCGTGCCCTGGACGCTGTGGCACAAGCCGACGGTTTTGATCTTGCTCGCCCGGTTAATCGCCCAGGTGTTGATCGCCATCGGGTTGACGTAGTTCAATAAGGCCGCGTTCGGGCATAGCGCCTCCATATCCCGGCAGATGTCGAGAAACACCGGGATGGTACGCAGCCCGCGCATGATGCCACCGATCCCCAGCGTGTCGGCGATGGTTTGGCGCAGGCCATATTTCTTCGGGATTTCGAAGTCGATCACGGTGCCCGGCTTGTAGCCGGCGATCTGGAACATGGCGATGGCGTAGTCCGTGCCGTCCAGCGCCGCACGGCGATCCAGGGTCGCCTCGATCGTGGGATGCACGCCCAATCCTTGTGCGATGCGCTCAGCGACGACCTGTGTCGTGCGCAGGCGCGCGGGATCGATGTCGTTCAGGCAGATGGTGGACTCGGCCAATTCGGGGTAGCTCAAGATGTCGCCCAGAAGATTCTTGGCGAACACGGTGCTGCCTGCGCCGATGAAGGTGATTTTGGGCATGGAAAGAGTCCTTTCGGTGGACGATAGACGATGGACGATGGACGATAGCCGATGGCTGATGGTCCATGGCTGATGGCCGATAGCTGATGGTCCATGGTCTATGGACTATCGTCCGTATGTAACATACTCGTTCTCGGTTGTCAAAGAAGGAGAGGTTGATCGTGAAAGCTGTTCGCTTGACTGCCATCGGGCAGCCATTGGAGTTGCAGGAGATCCCTGTGCCGCCCACCGGCCCCGGAGACGTGCTGGTGTGTATCAAGGCCGCGGGCATCTGCCACTCGGATGCGCATTACCGGGCGGGCGTGTCGTCCACCGGCCCGCTGCCGCAGACGTTGGGGCACGAGATCGCCGGAAGCGTCGAAGCCGTGGGGCCGGAAGTGACGCGCATCAAGCCGGGCGACCGGGTTTGCCTGCACTACCTGGTGACCTGCGGCCAATGCCGTCACTGCAACCGGGGGCAAGAGCAGTTCTGCGTCCACGGCCAGATGCTGGGCAAGCACCGAGACGGCGGTTACGCCGAATTCATCGCGGTGCCGGAGCGCGGCGTGGTGCTTCTGCCGGATGCGATCCCGTTCGAGCAGGGTGCAATCATGATGTGTTCGTCATCGACGTCATTCCATGCGCTGCACAAGGCCCGGCTCCGCGCCGGTGAGAGTGTGGCGATTTTCGGCGCGGGCGGACTGGGCATGTCGGCCATCCAGCTTGCCCGCGGCCTCGGCGCGCTGGAGGTCTACGCGGTGGATATCAACCCGGACAAGCTGGCACTGGCCGGACAGTTCGGTGCGATCCCGGTGAACGCTGATCAGGTCGATCCGGTAGCTGAGATTTTCAAGCGCACGCATGGGGAAGGCGTCGATGTCGCGCTGGAGCTTATCGGCCTGGCATCGACCATGCAGCAAGCGGTGCAATGCCTGGGCATCCAGGGCCGGGCAGTGCTGGCAGGGATCAGCGAGAAGCCGTTCGAGGTGGATTCTTACCGGGAGCTGCTCGGCAAGGAAGCCGAGGTGATCGGGTGCTCCGACCATCTGCTCCAGGAATTCCCGCTACTGATCGAATTTGCCGTTCGCGGGATACTGGATCTTTCGCACGTTATCACACGCACGGTGCCTCTGGAAGCGGGACCGATCAACGCGGCGCTGGATGCGCTGCAACGTTTCGGCGGCGATGTACGCACCGTGATCGTGCCGTAGCGGGAATTCGCCTCAGGAAAAACAAAGCCCCCCGGTTTCCGCTTTGAATCGGGGGGCCGATGATCTTGACGCCTTCGGTTACTGTGCCGGCTTGTGGCAGGTCTGGCAGCTATCGGCAGTGAAGCTGGCATGGTTGGCCGGGAACGGCTTTATCTTATCCGTGCCGTGGCAGTCGAGGCAAGCCTTGAACATGTCGCTGGTCAGGTCGTGGTTTGCCGGGATTGCCGGCGGTACGCCCGCGGCCGGTTGCGCGACCGCTTCAGGTGTGGCGCTCGCTTCCGTGGCGCCGGCCGCCGCGGCCTGCTGATGGCAGGTCTGGCAACTGTCGGCCGCAAAACTGGCATGGTTGGCCGGGAAGGGCTTCATCTTGTCCGTGCCGTGGCAGTTGATACACGCCTTGAACGTGTCACTGGTCAGGTCATGGTCAGCCGGGATCGGATTCGGGCCGCTCGCGGCGGGTTGCGTCCCAGGCTCGGGCGTGGCGCCGGCCGCTGCCGTCTGACTCGCCGGCGCGGGCTTGTGGCACATCGTGCAGCTATCGACCGTGTAGCCCGCATGGCTGGCGGGGAACGGTATCATCTTGTCCGCGCCGTGACATACCGTGCAGTCCTTGAAGGTGGTGCTGGTCAGGTCATGGTCGGCCGGGATGGGGTTGGGGCCGCTTGCGCCGGATGCGCCGGCGTTCGGCCCGCCGGGTGTGGGCGTGGGTCCCGGCTGGTGACAGATCAGGCAGGACTCCACTGGCCGTCCATCGTGGTCAGCAGGCATCGGCTTGATGCCATTCAGCCCGTGGCAGGTATCGCATTGCTCTTGCCCGACGATCGGATGTGGGATGGCCTTGCCGATCTGGCCGTTATCCACCGTGGCCGACGGCGCCGGGGTCGGCGTCAGCGGCACAAAAACGGGTTCTTGGACGATCGGTTGGGGCAAGGAGGCGATGGCGGTCGTCTCGGCGGTCGCGAGCCAATACACAACTCCGACCATCACCACGGCAGCCGCCAGCGCGACGGGGATGTAGGTGCGCTCGCGACGGCGCACACCCACCGGGTTTGGAGCGGGGCGTGTCCTGCCGCTCCGCACTTTGTCGAGTTCTTCCCCGTGCTCCTCTTCCATCTGATGCGGAGTCAGCGAGCCGGTGAGCATGGCCTTATTGAAGCTCTTGAAGTGTACGTTGTAGAAGTGCCACACGATGATCGCCAGGACGGCCAGGATGGCTTCGCCGCCGTGAGCCGCTTTGGCAGCCGGGATCACCTGACCGGGCAGGAATTTGGTGACGATGATGGGGTTCCACAGCATGAAGCCGGTGAGGCCCATGACGATGGTGCCCCAGATCATGGCCCAATACTCGGCCTTTTCCGCGAAATTGTAGCGCGGCAGCTTGGGATGTTCCTTCGTCAGCCCGAGGTTATACCGCAGCACGTCGAGCGCGTCGAGCACGTCCTTCGGACCGGGCAACATGGACAACTCGGTCCTGCGCACGTAGACTTTATAGCCGAGCACGATGACATGGTAAACGCATTCGAGCGCCAGCACAATCGCCGCAGCGTGGTGGATGACACGCGTGGTCTCAATGCCGCCGAGCAGACCGATAAAGCCGTCGGCAATCGCGGTGGCCGAGAACTTCTGCGCCAGGCCGGTGAGGGCCAGCGCCGTAAAGGAGAACACCAGCAGAATATGTTCCAGGCGCTGGAGCACCGTGAATCGCTTGGGGATCCGTACGGGTGACTGTGCTGTGTTTGACTGATTACTCATAACATTCACTCCTCAACTCCCCTCACGACTCATGTTGATGGCGGAACCGGTTAATGATCCGGTGCAAGGCATCCACAGCGACAAACAGCGCCATCGCGCCGATTACCGCCGGGATCAGGAACTTGTAGAAGAGGTTGACGTAATATACAAGCGGATATCGGTTGCGGTTGGGCTGGAAGTGACCGACCCAGCTATCCGGAAAGTTTGTGGTGGCATCGGGATGGCAGCGCCGGCAGGTGGTCAGCAAGTTCTCCTTGACTACGCTGGCGTCGGCGTCGGTGACCTTCGCGATATCGTGGACGCCGTGGCAGTCGGTGCAGACCGCTTTGTTCGTCTGCTGGTCGGGATGCTGTTTCTCAAATAGTGTCACCGTCGTGCCGTGGAAATCGGCCACGTAGGTGTTGAATACATCTGTGGAAATGCCATATTTCGTCATCAACGCTGCGTTCGCATGGCATTTGCCGCAAATATCAGGCGATTTCAGCCGGAAGGCCGCGGTGGTGGGATCTTCCTGGCTGTGTGCGCCGTGGCAGTCGGTGCAGACGGGCACATCGGGGTTGCTCGATTCCAGCAGCGCTGCACCATGCACGCTGGAAGCGTACTGTTCATAGATAGCGCTATGGCACTTCTGACAGGTGGAGGAGATCCGCTGGCGCGGCTGATCCGGCTTCTGGATGTCGTGCGCGCCGTGGCAGTCAGTGCAAATGGCGGCATTGCGATTGCCGGCTGCAAGCGCGCGGGCGTGATTGCTGTCCAGTGAGGCTTTATACTGATCCGGGTGGCAGTTCTGGCATTGCTGATACTGCTCCATCTGAAAGTCCCGGCGATCCTTTGCCGTGAGCTTGGGGTGTGGAAAGACTGTGATGTTGGTGTGACAGGCGGTGCACTGTAAACCGGTGGCGCCATGAACAGAGGCGTTGTAGACCGCCGGATCCACGGTCAGGGGCAATACCTCACCGCTGGGCAAGACAGTGTTCAGGCCCGGATTGCTGTGGCAACCGAGACAGGTAGAATTGTCTCCCTGCGCGGCGTTGGCCCTCGCGGCCAGGGCCATAAGCAGTAGGCCAGCAAAAGCGACTGCGATGAGCCATCTTTGGCGCCGTCGCCGAAGGCAAGCAAAGGTCATAAGCCGATCCTCCAACAGATATTGAGCCGGAGCATGATATGATGATGTAGCTTTGTGGCAAGGTCGCGCGACGAAGGCTACGGCTGAAACTGCACAGGGTATTATAACAATGCGGTCCGTCTCACTTATATGACCTTCGTCATGCTTGTCACAAGGCATAAACTGGTGATTTCTGTTACATGTACGAGGATATACTGGGGGCGGAGGAGGGATAAGCAAAGATTAGCAGGCAGAACGATGGCGTGTCACAATAATCACGGCGACTGTGAGGATCAACCCAAACACGATAAACGGACCGGCATAGCTGCGGAGGATCCTTGATCTTGGCCGTGGGTGGTCTATAGCCAGGAGAACGAGATGATCTCCACCGCTAGCCCGGAAAAGATTCTGAGGGCCCTTGGGCGTGGCGTCCGTTGATCGAGGGCTGTTCTGTAAATTGACTGTCACGCCACCGATCGTAACGTGCGGGGCACTCATGATGGCCTCCTGGGAATGGGGCTATTTCTAGAGAAAATCCCTGGGGTTGAGCCGCGATGGCTTGTTCCCAGGGATCGAACTGGACAGGACACGGCGACAGTTCCTGCCTTGGGCAAAGTGGGCGCATCCGGGGCGGAATGCAATGCAAGACTGTATCGTGTGTTGAAGCGTCGATGAGGATGCACCCAGACTTCGATATCAACTCTAGCCGCGCTGCATCGAACTTTCCATGACACAGGTCATATTCCGTGCAGGACGGAGCGAATCAGTCCAGCTCGGCCAGCCGTCCACGCAGCCGTTCCGCGCGAGCTCGATGTTCCCCGAGCTTTTCCTGTTCACGCTGCACTACATGGGCCGGCGCACGCTGGGCAAACGGCCCGTTGAGCAGTCCCTCGCTGCGAGTCACTTGCGCTTCGGCTTCGGCCAGCTCCTTTCGCAGGCGAGCGCGTTCAGCGTCCAGATCGATCAGCTCAGCCAGGGGCAGGTAGGTGGTCACGGCGCCGGCCACCAGGGTAAGCGCCCTGGCAGGCGCGTCCAGGCTGGCCCCGATATTGAGACGGGCGGGATCGAGGCGCGCCAGCGCGCACAGAATGTCCGCCTGGTCACGCAGCAGCTCCGAACGGTCGCCGGCCGCGATGGATGCCGCGATCAGGTGGCCCGGCTTCACGTCGTACTCAGCGCGGGCGTTGCGGATGGCGCGCACGATGTCCATGATCAGGCTCATGTCGGCTTCGGCGGCCTCATCGCGAGGCGAAGGCGCGGGCCAGGTCGCCACGATCAGGCCGGCAGGCCAGCTTTCGTCACCGACCGCTTCCTTGAGGTAACCCCAGGTTTCCTCGGTCACGAACGGGATGAAGGGATGCAGCAGACGTAATGATTCGTCCAGCACTTTGATGAGGGTCGCCCGCGTGCGCGCCTGCGCTGCCGCGTCACCGCGATACAAGGCAATCTTGCTGATCTCCAGGTACCAGTCGCAGAACTCGCCCCAGAAGAACTCGTAGATCTGCCGCCCAGCCTCACCGTACTGGAAGCCGTCCATGAGCCGGGTCGCGTCGGCGACGGTGGCGGAGAGGCGACTGAGAATCCAGCGTTCGGGGAGTTGGAGGTTGGAGGTTGGAGGTTGGAGGTTAGAGGTTAGAGGTTGGAGGTTAGAGGTTGGAGGTTGGAGGTTGGAGGACACGCCTCCAATCTCTAACTTCCAGTTTCCAACCTCTAACTTCCAATTTCCAGCGTCCAACTGTGACAACACAAAGCGCGTCGCGTTCCAGATCTTGTTCGTGAAGTTCCGGTTGCCCTCCACCCGTTGCAGGCTCAGGTTCATGTCGGTGCCCGATGTGGTGCCGGTGAGCAGCGTGAAGCGCAGGGCATCGGCGCCCATCGCCGGGATGCCGTCAGGGTATTGCGCTCTGACATAATCCCCCAGTTCTTCAGGCCTGGCGCCGTCCAGCACGGCGATGGGGTCGAGCACGTTGCCGGTGGTCTTGGACATCTTCCGGCCCTGGTCATCCCTCACAAGGCCATGCAAGTAGACAGTCTCGAACGGTATGTCGTTCGTGAAGACCAGACCCTGCATGATCATGCGCGCCACCCAGAAAAACAGGATGTCGTAGGCGGTCTCCATCACTGTGGTCGGATAGTAGCGGCGCAGATCGGCCGTGTCGTCGGGCCAGCCCAACGTCGAGAAGGGCCAGAGGCCGGAACTGAACCAGGTGTCCAACACGTCGGGATCCTGCTCGATGCGCGTCGAGCCGCAGTGCTCGCAGCGGATCGGGTCGATCTTCGCCACGGTCATGCCCCGGCAATCCGCGCAATGCCACGCCGGGATGCGATGTCCCCACCAGAGTTGCCGGCTGATGCACCAGTCCCGGATGTTTTCCAGCCAGTTGTAATACACCTTGGTGAAGCGTTCCGGGATGATCTGAATCCGGCCGGATCGCACGGCCTCCAGACCCATCTCAGCCATCGGCTTGATTCTCACGAACCATTGGGTGCTCACCATCGGCTCGACAATCTCGCCGCCGCGCTGCGACCGGGGCACCTGGGTCCGATACGGCTCGGACTTGATGGTCAACCCCGCGGCCTCCATATCGGCCCACAGCTTCTTCCGACATTCGAAGCGGTCGAGCCCGGCGTAAGGCCCCGCCTCAGCGTTCATCCTGGCGTCCTTGTCCAACACGCCGATAACCCGCAACCCATGCCGCTGGCCGATCTCAAAGTCGTTCGGGTCGTGGCCGGGCGTGATCTTGAGCGCGCCGGTGCCGAACGCCATGTCCACGTAGGTGTCGTGGATGACCGGGATGGTGCGCTTGAGTATGGGCACCAGGCACGTCTTGCCAATGAGGTGCCGGTAACGCTCATCATCCGGGTGCACCGCCACGGCCGTATCGCCCAGGATCGTCTCCGGCCGGGTCGTCGCGACCGGGATGTAGCCCGCGCCGGGGCCTTCGCCCAGGTCGGCTCCGGCGATGGGGTACTTGAAGTAGTAAAGGGTGGCATTTTCCTCGGAATACTCCACCTCGAGATCGCTGACTGCGGTTTGCAGGCCGGGCGACCAGTTGATCAGGTACTCGCCGCGGTAGATCAATCCCATGCGGTAAAGGCGCACGAACGCCTCCCGCACCGCGCGGCTGAGCCCTTCGTCCAGGGTGAAGCGCATGCGATCCCAATCGCACGAGGCGCCCAGGCGACGGAGTTGGCGCACGATGTGATCGCCGTACTTTGCTTTCCATTCCCAGGTTCGACGCAGGAATTCCTCGCGGCCGATATCCTGGCGGCGGATGCCTTCCTTGGCCAGCATCTTCTCCACCTGGAGCTGGGTCGCGATGCCGGCATGATCGTAGCCTGGCACCCACAGCGCCGCATAGCCGCGCATCCGTTTATAGCGGATCATCAGATCTTCCAGCGAGACGAACATCGCGTGGCCCAGGTGCAGCTCGCCGGTGATGTTAGGCGGTGGGATGCTGATCACGAACGGCTTGGCGTCGGAACCGGCCATCTCCGGTTTGAAGAAGCCGGATTGCTCCCACCAATCGTAAATCCGGCGCTCAGATGCGCTTGGGTCGTAGGTTTTGGGCATATCGAAAGATGGCATGAGATGACCTTCTCCTCGTAATGGCGTGATGCGTGAAACGTGATGCGTAGTCCGTTGTCAATCGTCGGTGGTCATTCGCTAGGGTTGTTTCATGTTTCCGGCCAGCCGATAAGCTGCAACGCGCGTTGCGGTGATGCACCGTAGTGGCGGAGTGCTTCGGCGATGTTGGACCAGCCACGATGCCGGAGCAACGCCATCAG